>Ga0068714_10003366_pt1 | contig 19068 bp, 10 predicted proteins | sample MTBNYHSulfiMetaG_FD_62988 | JGI IMG/M metagenome (GOLD analysis project Ga0068714, IMG submission 62988) | Enrichment culture microbial communities from rom New York Harbor, USA that are MTBE-degrading - MTBE-NYH (New York Harbor Sulfidogenic)... | ecosystem: Environmental > Aquatic > Marine >... | reverse complement strand
CGGGGGCTGGATTGTGCTCGACTTCCCGGCGCGGCCGGCCGCAGCCGCCCCGGCTTCATGGGCCCAAGGACTGGCGGAAGCGCTGAAAGCGAAACTCCTGTTCGTCGGCCGGAGCGCCGAAGACGCCCTGGTCGAGGTGGCCGGCGAATCCCGGCTGCGCGCCTTGAAGCCCGATTTCGCCCGGCTCGGAAGGCTGCCCGCCCGCGGGGTCATCGTCACCAGTCGCGCGTCGAGGCGAGGCTTCGATTTCGTCTCGCGATTTTTCGCACCCGCCGTGGGCGTCGACGAGGATCCGGTCACGGGTTCGTCTCATTGCGTTCTCGCCCCTTTTTGGGCGGCTCGTCTGGGGAAAAAATCGATGACGGCCTACCAGGCTTCGTCGCGCGGCGGAGTGTTGAAAGTCGAGCTGGCGGGCGGCCGGGTGAAAATCGCCGGGCAGGCGGTGACCGTCTTCCGCGCCGCCCTCCGCGCCTGATCTTCTCGAAACCGCCCCAAGCCGAGAGAACGTCGCGGCCGCGACCCGGACGGGCCGGGATGCCGCCGGCGAGCCGCGGAACGAAGCTCATTTCGAAAAGCTAGCCTCCGGCACTCAAGGGGCTAGCCTTTAAGCTCGAAAAATTCTCCCTTCGAAAATATGGAATGTCGGGCCTGACGTATTTATAATAAAAGGGCGACGGGGACACCCCGCGGCTTCCGGGGGGGGCAGCGGCTCCCGGTCGCAAGGGAATGGAAAAAGGGGCGGTTTGGAGTCTATGAAGAATTTTCCCGGGAAAAAATCCGGCTCTGCGCTCCGACAGCCGTCCGGGAAAGCGGCCGGCCGGCGCGGCATGGAAAACGGCGAGCGCTACCGCATTCTGCTCGAACACCTTCCGGTCGGCATCTACCGGTCCACTCCCGACGGCCGGATCATCGAATTCAACCGCGCCCTGGGTGAAATCCTCGGTGCGGCCAAGCCGTCCGACCTGATGAAGGTCAACGTCAAAGATCTTTACCTCAAAGCCAAAGAACGCGATGAGCACCTTCGGAGGCTCGAGAAAACGCCCATCGTCTTCAAGGAGTTCGAGATGCGACGCCTGGACGGAGCCAAAGTCTGGGTCCGGGACCACCCCCGCGCCGTCAGAGACGCTAGAGGCCGGATCATCTATTACGACGGTATCATCGTCGACATCTCTTCAAGAAAGAAAGCGGAGAGGCATCTCCACAAGGCCCTGTCCGATCTAGAGCGGGCGAACAAAAAATATCTCAGCCAGTCGTTGACCGACGACCTGACGCGCCTCTACAACCGCCGCGGTTTCTTCTCCTTCGCCCAGCAGCTCTTCCGCATCGCCAAGAGGGTGCACAATCCGATCTGCCTCGTCTTCCTGGACGTCGACAACCTCAAGGCCGTCAACGACACCTGGGGCCACAAGGAGGGCGACCGGGCCCTCAAGGAATTCGGGCGCATCCTGAAGGAAACCTTCCGCGAATCGGACGTCATCGGCCGCGTCGGCGGCGACGAGTTCGCCGTTCTCGTCCTTCTGCCCTCCCGCGACCAGGGGCGGATCCTGCTCGAAAGGTTCCAGGACAGGCTCGACGCTTTCAACCGCCGGCGACATAAAAAATTCTCCCTCGAGGCCAGCATGGGCGTGGTGTGGTGCGAGCCGGAGCAGCGGCGCTCCCTCCAGAACCTCCTTATGACCGCCGACAGGCGGATGTACTGGAACAAACACCACAAATCCCAGTCGCGGTTGTTCTTCTCGGCCTTAAAATCCTGATCCCGAAGACGTCCGCCGCCGAGGACGTCATACCCCCTTTCATCCCCCGGAGCGGTTCCAAGTGTCTAAAGCGCTTTTCAGTTCCTGAATGGAAGAGGATTCGACCGCGGCTTGCGCAAAAAAAAGAATTCCTCTATCATCCTCATCGGAACCGGATAAGAGCTCATCATGGCTTCCGCCGCGGAGAAATGGATCGAGGAACAGGCCCGTCTGGCCAAGCCGTCCCGCATCGTCTGGTGCGACGGCTCGGAGGGAGAGGCCCAGCGCTTGATCGAAATCGGCTGCGAAGAGGAGCAGCTCAACGGCCCTGTTTTCCTCAAGCTCAACCACAAGGCCTGGCCGACGGCCTATCTCCACCGCAGCCATCCCACGGACGTCGCCCGCACCGAGCACCTGACCTTCGTCAACCACTCGACCCGCGAGGCGTCCGGCCCGAACAACAACTGGATGGACGTCAAGAAGGCCAAGGCGCTCATGACCCGCCTGTCCGACGGGTGCATGCGGGGGCGGACGATGTACGTCCTGCCCTACATGATGGGCCATCCCGATTCCCCCTACGCCAAGGCCTGCCTGATGTTCACCGATTCGACCTACGTCGCGGTCAGCATGCGCATCATGACCCGCATGGGCCGCGTCGTGATGGACAAGATTCGAAACCGGGACGATTTCATCAAGGGCTTCCACTCCGTGGGCGACCTGAGCCCCGACCGCCGATACATCATGCATTTCCCCGAGGAGAGCCTGGTGTGGAGCGTGGGCTCGGGCTACGGCGGAAACGCCCTGCTGGGCAAAAAGTGCGTCTCGCTCCGCATCGCCTCCTACCTCGGCTACCGTCAGGGCTGGCTGGCAGAGCACATGGTCGTCATGGGCATCGAGGACGTCCGGGGCAACGTGACCTACGTCACCGCCGCCCTGCCGAGCGCGTGCGGCAAAACGAACCTGGCCATGATGGAGTCCGCCCTTCCCGGCTACCGCATCTGGACCCTGGGGGACGACATCGCCTGGCTCAACATCGGCCCGGACGGACGGCTGTGGGCCATCAATCCCGAGGCCGGCTACTTCGGCGTGGCGCCGGGGACGTCGATGAAAACCAATCCCAACATGATGGGCACCCTGCGGCGAGGCGCCTTTTTCCCCACGCTGTTCACCAACGTCGGGCTCAACGCCGAGACGAACGAACCGTGGTGGGAGGGACTGGACGGCGACCCGCCACGACGGGGCTTCGACTGGCAGGGCCGGCCCTGGCCCGACGGCCAGGGTGCCAAGGCCGCCCACCCCAACTCGCGCTTCACCGTGGCCACGATCAACACGCCGTCCCTGTCGGCCGAATTTGACAACCCCCGGGGTGTGCCGATCTCGGCCATGATCTTCGGCGGCCGCCGGGCGCATCTCATTCCCCTGGTCGTGGAGAGCCTGAGCTGGGCCAACGGCGTCTTTCTCGGGGCGCGCATGGGCTCGGAGACGACCGCGGCCGCCGCCGGTCGGGTGGGCGTCGTGCGGCGCGATCCCATGGCCATGCTGCCCTTCGCCGGCTACAACATGGGCGACTATTTCCGCCACTGGCTGAACATGGGGAACCGCCTAACCAGGCCGCCGAAAATATACTCGGTCAACTGGTTCCGCGTCGATGAGCAGGGCAAATTCCTGTGGCCGGGTTTCGGCGACAACATGCGCGTCCTGAAGTGGATCGTGGACCGGGTGCAGGGCCGGGTGGGAGCCAGGGAAACGCCGGCCGGTCTCGTTCCCAAGGTGGAAGACCTGGATGTTTACGGGCTCGACATCCTCCGCGAACGGTTGGCCAGGCTGTTCGAGGTCAACATGAAGGACTGGCGCGACGAGGCGGCCGACATCAAGGAATCCCTTAAGAAATACGGCAACCGTTTGCCGCGCGAGTTGTGGGCCGAATACGAGGCCCTCGAGCGGCGGACGAAATAGCCGCGGACTACGGTTCGTCGATTCCTTATTCAGAGGAAAACGGCGCCGACAGCGCGCTCGTCGAGTTCTCAGCTTCGGGCCCGGCCGGGATCACCGGGCGCTTTCCGTGGGAGGAGGAAGGAGCGGCCGAGACGAGAGCGCACCGAGGACGCCGCGGAGGCGCTCTCGAGCGCCGCTTCCCTCAGCGACGATCAGCCAGACCTCCACACCGTCGAGGACGGCCGCCCCGACCGCTTCCTCGGCCGTTTTCCCGTCCGCTGGTCCGGAGGCCTCGACGAGCGGCCAGGAACGGCCGAGGTGATCGAGCCTCGCCCGCCGCCCGCCGGGCACGAGCTCCTCAAGACGACGGAAAGCCCATTCCTCGGGATCGATGTCGGGCCGCCAAGCGGCCTGATGGACCCGCAAGACCTCGCCGTTGGGGCCCTTCATGGTTAGGAGCGTGTCGTCGGGCCAGGCTTTATCCAAATCTTCAAACACGAAGCCGGCCGGTTTGCGGACACGGAGTCCCAGCCCGGTGTTGACGTAAAGGTCTCCCTCGACGACGTACAGCGGCGCGTCCGGGTCGACGGAGACCGTCGCGCCTTCGAGAACATAGCTCAGGACCGTCACCCGGAGATTGCCCAGGACGCCCTGCCCCCAGGAAAGAAGCTCGCCCAGTCCTTCGTTGAGCGAAGACCGGCCCATGGCGAAGCGGGCGGCGTCGGCGGGGCCGGGTCCGTTGACCGCGGCGTCGAGGCCGACCCAGGCGCCGTCGAGACGCGCCTCAACCCAGGCGTGGCCGCCCCAGACGCCGTTGACATAGACGGCGCCCAACAGGACCCGCGAGGGGATGCCCGCCGCCCTCAGCATGGCCGCCAGCAGGACGGCGTATTCGGCGCACGTCCCTTTCAGGCCGCGGACGACTTCCGAGGACGGGGCGAAGGCGATGCCCGCGTCGAACCGCATGCGGCCGCTGACCCAATTTTCAAGTCGAAGGGCCCGGTCGAGCGGGTCTGTCTCTTCCGGTTCCTCCCGGCCGCCTAAGGCTTCCGCAACGGTCTCGAGCAGAAGTTCGTCCCCGGTGTCGAGATAGGCGTTGGACCGCAGGAATTCCTCGATGTTTCCCTCTTCCCGTCCCTCGGGTCGCTTCCGGCTCGGCGCCGGGGCGGGCCGGACGCGCTCGACTTTCAGAACGACATGGTCGGATGCTCTCTCCAGGACGGTTTGGCCCGGCCCGCCGAACTCGGGCCAGCCGTTCCCGAGCGCAGGATCCTTTCTCTCCAAGCGCAGCGTCACCGAATCGATCGCCCGGGCCTGGGGCAAACGGATGTAGGACCTCGCCAGGGTCTCCTCGAAGGGCAGCACGGCGGCGGCCGCCGGCAAGGCCAGGGCGTCCTCCCGGGTCGTGAGGCGCATGAACACCTCCCCTAGGGGAGAGGCGTCCTTGGACTGGAGCGTTCTTCCGTCACGGTCAAGCCAAGCGGTGCGCTTTTGAGGAAAGGCCGAATTCGTCTCCGAGACACGCAGGGCTTCGCGGGGGGGGAGGCTCCCGGGAAGCGGTTCGATGCTCTCCAGAACCTGGGTGACCGTCACCGCCTTCGAGAGCTCGGGCAGGAATGACTGGACGGTGACCGTGTCGCCGGGATTCTTCAAGCCCGCCTCCGCGGCGCGGCGGATTCCTTCCGGCCCCAGCAACCGGCCGGAGAAGGGAATCACTCGCTCAGTGGCGGACGAGGAGTCTTCTCCAATGTAAGACTTGAGAACGATGCGCCCGTCCCCGACGCGCGCCTCCGCTTTCACGGGTGCGGCGGACAATTTGAGCTCCGAAACGACCTCGAGGAGATCACCATCCTCGGTCTCCAGATATGTCGCGCTTGTCCCGAGCGTCATGCCGGCCCCCAGGCGGCTGATCGTCATCAAGCTCTCGGATTGGGTTTGGATCAGCGGGACGCCGTCGCGAACGATCTTTTCGGTCCGCTGATGCATGTATCCCGCCCTCTGGCCGGCGATGCGGACGGCGAACCACTCGTCGGACGACGGAGCGGCTGCGGCGCCCGGCCGGAGGCAAACAAGGAGGAGCCACGCCGCCGCGGCCAGGGCAAATAGGGGGACACAATACCTATTCACCTTATTTCCCTTCGATTTCGCGTCACCGGTCATCGACCATTCCTTTCGAGCCTCTTCAAGAAAAACCGTTGATTTCGCGGCCCGGATGATCTGGAGGGCGGAGGTTGTCATTTCTTCGCCTCGCGACGATTGTAAACGGAAAAACGGTGTCGCGTCTACACTCTCCACTTTGTTGTTCTGACCCGGGTTGATTCGCCGCCCGCCATCCGTTAAAATGAGATTATGACCGCCGTTAGACAATTTTTAGAAAAGTCCTTTTATCACAACACCCTGCTCGAGTGGCTCCTGGCCGTCGTCATCCTGGCCGCGGTCTTCTTCGTTTCCAAGCTCCTCGTGAGCTGGCTCGGCCGCATCCTTATGAAGGCCGCTCAAAAGACCGAAACGCACCTCGACGACCTTATCGCCCGGCTCATCAAGAAAACGAAATTCTTCTTCCTGTTCGTGCTGTCGGTTTTCTGCGCCTCGCTGGTCCTCGCCTTGCCCCCGGTTTTCTCCCTCGTCATCCGGAAGGTCCTGGTCATCGCCTTCCTTCTCCAGGGAGCGGTGTGGGGCACGACGGTCATTTCGTTCTGGATCGATCATTACATCAAGGAAAAGAGAGGCGACGACGCCGCGGCCCGGACGACGTTCTCGGCCATGGGATTCATCCTGCGGCTCATCCTCTGGTCCCTGATCGTCCTCCTGGGCCTCGACAACCTGGGGGTCAACATCACCGCCCTCGTCACGGGCCTGGGCATCGGCGGCGTGGCCGTGGCCCTGGCCATGCAGACCGTCCTGAGCGATCTGTTCGCCTCCCTGTCGATCGCCCTGGACAAGCCGTTCGTCATCGGCGACTTCATCGTCATCGACGATCTCCGGGGCACGGTCGAGCACGTCGGGCTCAAGACGACGCGGGTGCGGAGTCTGTCGGGCGAACAGCTTATTTTCTCCAATAACGACCTGCTTAAAAGCCGCATCCGCAACTTCCGGCGCATGTCGGAAAGAAGAGTGCCGTTCACCCTCGGCGTCGTCTATCAGACGCCGCCGGACAAGCTGGCCGCGATCCCCGGCCTGATCAAAGAAATCATCGAGTCGAAGGAAGACGTGCGCTTCGACCGCGCCCACTTCAAGGATTTCGGGGACTTCTCCCTGAACTTCGAAGCCGTCTACTGGGTGTTGAGTCCGGACTACACGCAGTTCATGGACATCCAGCAGGAGATCAATCTCGACATCGCCCGCCGCTTCGCCGCCGAGGGCATCGAGTTCGCCTACCCCACCCAGACGCTCTTCCTCTCCAAGTAAGACGGGGTCGCGTCTACATTTTTCCCTGCCACTGCCTTTCCACCGTGAGCATTGTCAGACTGAATTCTTCAGCCACCCCCGCATTTGACTTAGGATGGCTTTTCGGCCGGCTGGGCAACAACCGCCGGGGCGTCGGGCGGGGAAACAGACAGAACAGCACTGGCAAGACAGGCAAGTTCAATAATGAATTTAATCAAGAGGCTTGGCCCCGACCCCACTGTGAAGTCAACTCGCGGAGGCGGAAGGCAAGCGCCACGCCGGCGACACCTGGCGGAAGGCGCCACCGCCAGTTTCCCTCGACCGTCGAGGGCGTGTTCATCCGCGCCTCGGCGCCCAGGGCCAAAACGTCCTGCAGGGGAAAGATCACGGTACCGGCCGCGGAGCTCATCAGACGACTGATGAATTCCCAGGGGACATCTTCTCCTTTGACTTCCCGGCCCAGCCAGCCAAAAACGCGCGCCTTCTCTTCCTCCGTCGCCTCCCCTTCGAACCAGCCCCGGACGGTGTTGTTGTCGTGCGTACCCGTATAAGCCACGCAGTTCCGGGGATAGTTCGCCGGATTGTAGGGATGAGTGTCGAAGTCCGGACCGAAGGCGAAAAGGAGCACCCTCATGCCCGGGAAGCCGAACCGCGCCATGACCTCTAGGACGTCGTCGGTGATGACGCCCAGGTCCTCGGCGACGAGCGCCGGCGCTCCAATCCGCTCCCGCAGACGCCCGAAAAAGTCCGCGGCCGGCGCCTCGACCCACCGGCCGCCGAGCGCCGTCCTTTCGCCCGCCGGCACTTCCCAGTAGGCCACGAGCCCGCGGAAATGGTCGATGCGCAGGGCGTCGAAGAGCGCCAGGTTGTGCTCGACCCGGCGCATCCACCACTCGTAACCCGTTTCCCTGGCCCGCTCCCAGTCGTAGACGGGGTTGCCCCACAGCTGCCCGGTGGCGCTGAAGTAGTCCGGCGGCACGCCGGCAACGGCCGCCGGCCTCATGCCGGCGTCGAGCTTGAACAGCTCCGGATGCGCCCAGACGTCTGCCGAGGCGTGGTCGACGTAAATGGGCATGTCGCCCATGATGCGGACGCCCAGCGCGCCGGCCCGCCGCTTGAGCGCCGCCCACTGCCGGGCGAAGACGAACTGCTCGAACTTGACCCTCTCGACTTCGGCGTCCAGCCCGCGCCGCGCTTCGGCCAGGGCCCCCGCCTCGCGGCCGGCGAGGCCCGGCGGCCATCGGTCCCAGGCCCCACCCAGCCGCGCCTTGAGAGCCGTGAACAGCGCGTAATCCTCGAGCCAATAAGCCTGGGCTTCGCAGAATTTCTCGAATTCGAGCCGTCCCGCCGCCGCTTCCCCTCCTCTCCGGGCCCGAAAATTCTCAAAAGCCCGTCCGAGGAGCGCCTCCTTAAACTGTCGCACCTCGGGCGCGGCGAACGTCCCCGCCGGAAAATCCGGGCGGCCGTCGAGGTCCGCCGCCGAGAGCAGCCCCTCCTCAGCCAGCCGCGCCGGGCTTATGAGCAGGGGGTTCCCGGCGAAGGCGGACGCGCCGTGGTAGGGCGACTCGTGATGAACGCCTTCTGTAGGATTCAGGGGCAGGATCTGCCAGACGCGCTGGCCCGCCGCCTTCAGAAAATCGAGGAACCTTTCGGCAGCCAGCCCGAGATCCCCCACACCGAAAACCGAGGGCAGCGATGTGACATGGAGCAGAATCCCGCTCACTCTCGTCCCGAAAAGCGGCGTGTTCACCCGCCCATTTTATCTTAAAACGGGGTCGCGTCTACACTTTCCGCTTTTATGGGATGGCCGCCGCCATAGCCCCTCATGCCCCACTCAGCTTCCCCCGTCTGTTGTGCTCCTTTCTTGATGAGGATAACGCCGAGGAACTTGCGAGACGCACGGGGACAGGGAGAATAAAAAGTGAAAAGTGTAGACGCGACCCCGATTTAGTAAAATGAAGCCGACTGCTCTGTGAGTCGCGCCATCAGGATAAGATTATGGTTCAAAAACGGAACGACTCTTATTCCTCCGCAGCGGAGGCGCTGCGCAGGGTGCGGGGGCTTCTGCCCCGGGCCATGCTGCGCGACGCGGCCGAGGCGGCGGCGCGCATGGAGGCGGTCGCGCGGCGGGCGGGGCGCGGCGGAGATAGGAAAAGGGCGCTCGGGGAGCTCGAGGGGCTCGTCAAGCGGCTTGAGGCCTCGGCCGCCGAGCGCGCCGAGCGTGCGGCCCGGCGGCCGGCCGTGCGCTACCCGAGGGAGCTTCCGATAAGCGCCCGGGCGCGCGAGATCGTCCAGGCCGTCGGGCTCCACCGGGCGGTCATCATCTCGGGCGAGACGGGCTGCGGAAAAAGCACCCAGATCCCCAAGATGTGCCTCGAGGCCGGCCGCGGCGTCGCGGGCCGCATCGCCGTCACCCAGCCGCGTCGCATCGCCGCGGTGACGATCGCCCACCGCATCGCCGAGGAGCTTGGCGAGCCCCTTGGCCGCTCCGTGGGCTACAAGATCCGCTTCCAGGACCGCGCCCCGCGCTCGGCCTACATCAAGATCCTGACCGACGGGATGCTCCTGGCTGAGACGCAGGCGGACCGGAGCCTGCGCGAGTACGACACGCTCGTCATCGACGAAGCCCACGAGCGCAGCCTGAACATCGACTTCCTGCTGGGCCTGGCCCGCAGGCTCCTGGACGAGCGGCCCGAGCTGCGGGTCGTCGTCACCTCGGCCACGATCGACACCGAAAAATTCGCAGCGGCGTTCGGCGGCGCTCCGGTCATCGCCGTCGAAGGCCGCCTCTACCCCGTCGAGGTCCGCTACCGGCCGCCCGACGCGGAGCGGGGGGAAGACGAGGAGGGCTACGTCGAGCTCGCGGTCAAAGCCGTGCACGAGCTCAAGTCGACGCAGCCGCCGGGCGACATCCTGGTGTTCATGCCCACCGAGCAGGACATCCTCGAGGCCTGCCGCATGTTCGAAGGGAAGCGATACCCCGGGACGGCCGTGCTGCCGCTCTACGCCCGGCTTCCGGCCGGGCAGCAGGGCCGCGTGTACTCCGTGAGCGGGCCGAAAATCGTCGTGGCCACGAACGTGGCCGAGACGTCGCTCACGATCCCGGGGATCCGCTACGTCGTGGACACGGGCCTGGCGCGCATCTCGCAGTACCTGCCCGGGACGCGGGTCAACAGCCTGCCCATCAGCGCCGTGTCGCGGTCGAGCGCCGACCAGCGCGCCGGACGCTGCGGCCGGGTTCGGGCCGGGGTGTGCGTCCGAATGTACGGCGAGAAGGACTATGAGGCCAGGCCGCGCTTCACCCCGCACGAAATCTTCCGCTCGAATTTGGCCGAGGTCATCCTGAGAATGATCGACCTGCGCCTCGGCGATCCGCTTCGCTTTCCGTTCGTGGACCGGCCGAGCGCCCGGATGGTGAGGGACGGCTACGAGACGCTCGTCGAGCTGGGGGCGATTAAGAAAGAAGAAAGGGCGGGGGGCGAAGCGAGGGCAGGTGCCGGATACGCGCTCACGTCCCAGGGCCAACTCATGGCCCGCATGCCGCTCGACCCGCGCCTTTCGCGCATGCTGCTCGAGGCGCGGCGCGAGAGATGCCTGGAGGAAGCGGCGGTCGTCGCCGCGGCGCTCAGCATCCGCGACCCGCGCGAGCGTCCGCCCGAGAGGGCCGGCGAGGCCGATGCGGCCCAGGCCGTCTTCGCCCACCCCGAGAGCGACTTCCTGACCCTGCTCAATGTCTGGCGCCGCTTCCGCACCGCCTCCGAGGGGGCGAACGCCAAGGGCGGCGTACGCCGCTTCTGCCGGGAGCATTTCCTATCGTTCCCCAGGATGAGGGAGTGGACGCTCATCCACGGCCAGATCATGGAGATCATCGCCGAGCTGCGGCTGAGAAAGATCGGGGGAAACGGCGCGGCTGAGACGGAGCGGAAAGGGTCGCGGGGCGCGGAAAGCGCCGGAGGTGCGGGCACTGCCGGCGAAAAAGCCCGCTACGACGCCCTCCACCGCGCAATCCTGAGCGGGCTGCTCTCGAACATCGCCGCGCGCAAGGAACGGAACATCTACACGGCGGCCAAGGGCCGGGAGGCGATGCTCTTCCCCGGGTCCGCGCTCTTCAACAGGCCGCCCGCCTGGATCATGGCCGCGGAGATGGTGAAAACCGCCCGGCTCTACGCCCGGACAGCAGCCCGCATCAACCCGGCCTGGGTCGAGCCCCTGGCCGGCGACCTCTGTCGCCGCCATTACTCCGAGCCGCGCTGGGACAGGGACCGTGGCGAGGTGCGGGCCAGGGAGCGCTTGACGCTCTTCGGGCTCGAGGTCGTGAGCGACCGCGACGTGCCTTACGGACCGGCCGCCCCAGAGGAAGCGCACGAGATCTTCGTGCAGGAGGCGCTCGTCGGCGGAAAGATCAAAAACCCGCCGGATTTCCTGAAGCGCAACCTGGCGCTCGCCTCGCGGATCGAGGCCATGGAGGACAAGCTTCGGCGGCGCGACCTCCTGGCCGGCAAAGCGGAACAGGCCGCGTTTTACAGGAAGCGGCTGGAGGGGATCTACGATCTGGCGGGACTGCAGGCGGCGATTGAGCGCGAGGGCGGGGGAAGCGACGAATTCCTGAGGATAACCGAGGAGGATCTTCTCGTGCGCCGGCCGGACGAGAAAGAGCTCGCCCGTTTCCCGGACCGTGTGGCGGTCGGCGGCCGGAGCTTCCGGGCGAGCTACAAGTTCGAGCCGGGCGCCGAGGACGACGGCGTGACGGTCGCCATTCCCCACGCCGCGCTCGCGGCCGTGCCGGTCGAGAAGCTCGAGTGGGGCGTTTCGGGGCAGTTCGAAGAGAAAATCGCGGCGCTCATCAAGGGGCTGCCGCGGCGCTACAGGAAACTCCTCGTGCCCGTGGCCGAAACGGCGCAGGTGATCGTCGAGGAGATGCCGCGCGAAACCGGGCGGTCACTTTACGAGACGCTTTCCGACTTCGTCAAGCGCCGCTTCCGGATGGACATTCCGGTGCGGGAGTGGGAGAGGGCGGCGCTGCCTGAGCATTTGAGGATCCGGGTGGCGGTCCTCGACGGCGAAGGGAATACCGTGCTTGCCGGGCGCGACATCGCGGCGCTCGTCAAGAAGTCGGGCGCGCCGCCGGCGGCGCCGACCGATTCGGCCGCCTGGAAAGCGGCGCGGGAGAAATGGGAGCGGGAGGGTCTGAAGGACTGGGATTTCGGCGACATTCCGGAGAGCGTTCCCGTCGGGCCGCTCGGCGAGGGATACGTCGGTCTCGAACCCGCGCCGGACAGGGGCGCGAACGTGAAGATGTTCAACGATAAGGAAGCGGCGCTGGAGTCGAACCGGCGGGGCGTGGCCGCCCTGCTCCTGGTGAAGCACGCCAAGGATTTGGAATTCATGAGGAGATACCTCCGGCTGCCCGAGAAAGCGGAGCGGGCGGCGCTCTATTTCGGGGGCAGGGCGGCGCTCGAGAAGGCGCTTCATGAAAGTCTGCGGCGCGAAGTGTTGGAGCGCGACATCAGGACCGAGGCCGAGTTCCGGGCCTGTGCCGCGGGCGTTGTGAGAGCTCTGTTCGAGAAAGGACATGCTCTCGTCAAGGCGGCCGGTGAGGCGCTCGAAGCCTACACGGGCGTGAGAAAGGCGCTTGCGGAGATGAAAGAAAGCCGGGGGGAGAGCCAAACCGTCCTGGCCTTCGCCTGGGAAATCGAGGCCGAGCTCGGACGGCTCATGCCGAAGGATTTCCTGAGACGGTACGGGCTCGAGCGGCTGGGGCACATGTCGAGATATCTTCGGGCGCTCGGGCGGCGCGTCGAGCGGGCGCGGCAGGGGCTCGAGAAAGACCGCCAGAAGGCGGCCCAGGTCGGGGCGTTCGTCGCGGCGCTGGAAAAGCTGGAAACAGAGATCGGACAAGCTGGAGCTGCGGGCGAAATTATGACGGCCGCAAGCGCGGAGACTGGAGGCAAGACCGGGGCGGGGCGTACGGCGAGCGGGATTAAGACGGCCGGGAGCGCGGGAGCGGCGGCCGGAGTCGGGAATGCAAAGGGAAACATCGGCAGCTCAGCATCGGGCGCGTCTTTTTTTGGAGTGCGGCCTCACGAGGCCGCTTTGAAAGCGGCGACGCGTCGCCGCATCCAAAGCGGTGTCATGCCACCGCACTCCAAAGCGGCGTCGTGCTCCCGAACTCCAAAGCGGGCGGCGGTCGAGGAGTTCCGCTGGCTCGTCGAGGAGTTCAAGGTCTCGCTCTTCGCCCCCGAGTTCCGGACCGCGGTCCCGGTCTCGGCCAAGCGGCTCGAGGCGAAACTCAAGGAAATCGCAGCATTGGAAAAAGCTCAATGATTGCAGCAAGCCCGAATGGATTCGACAAGGGCCTGAACGGCCGGAGTCGGGAACGCAAAAGGAAACATCGGTAGCTCAGCATCGGGCGCGTCTTTTTTTGGAGTGCGGCCTCACGAGGTCGCTTTTAATGCGGCGACGCGTCGCCGCACTCCAAGGCGCGCTTGTGTCCGGGCGATTCTCTGTATTTGACCCGCAAAAGGCGCGCGGGTCTACAGCTTTAGGGAAAACCGCATCCGATAGCCGAGGTCTTTCTCCTGGAAGCCGAGGGAGCGGATGACGGCCAGCTCTTTCTCGTTCCATTTGGCGATGCAGGCGTAGACCTCCTTGTAGCCCTGCTCGAAGGCGTACTTGAGGGCGGTGAGGTGGAGCTTCTTGGAAATGCCCCGGTTGCGGAAAGGCTTGGAGACGAAAGTGATATGGAAGTAAAACTCGGCCGGCTTCCAGTGTTTCGAAGCGGGCAGGACGTCGTACATGTTGTCCACCTCGGGAGCGCCGAGGACGGGCCAGCCCAGGAGATAGCCGACGACGCGGCCGTCGACGAGGGCGACGAAGGTCTTGAACTTGTTGCCGGACTTGAGATAGCGGTTCTTGTATTCGGAGCCGCCGGGCTTGATCGACACGCCGTCGAACTTTTCGGACATCTCGGCCTCGAGCTCGGCGACCAGGGCCAGCACGCCCTTCAGATCCTCGAGCCTGTATTCGCGAACTTCCAGCCTATCAGGGGACATGATACCTATTAACCTTATTTCAGCCTTCTTGTCCAGCCCCGCATGGGCTTCCCGCTCATCCCCGTCAGGAGCCGTCTCCTCGGAAATAAGGTGAATGGGTATGATGTCCCCCTATTTAGGTATGCCCTTATTTAGTCATCTCCGCAAGGATCCCGGCCGCCCGGAAATGGGGTAAATGGGTATGATGTCCCCTTATTTACGGACAGATCATCGGACAACGCGTATCAAGCGTCCGGTCCGGCAATCGATCTCCTTCAACGCGTTCCAACTGTAGTCATAGCAAGTCTGGCCGACTTTTATGATCACCCCGTATTGGCCTCCCCTAACGACAAATATTTTCTGGCCGAAGGACCGCCTGTTCTGGGGAGCGCCGCTGGCCCAATGGAGCTGCGTGATATGCCATCGGTTCCCGGAGGCGTAGATGAGAACCGGGCCTTTGTCTGTCCCGACACCTTGGAAGTCGTGCACGTTGGAATCCACATGCTTCCAACTCCGCCCCCAACTTCCCTGACCCGCCCCTTGGACTTCAAGTTTTCCTCTCGCCAACCGGGCGATCCAAACGATTCTCTTGTATGTGATCGAGGCGGTCCTGTCCGGCGGCGGATCGATCCTTATGGACAAAGCCCTTGTGGCCTTTTGGGCCGGCCTGCCGGAGTCCTGGACCCGGACGGTGAACGTAAAGGTTCCCTGGGCGGTCGGTATGCCTCTGATGATTCCGTTCGCGGTCAGGTTCAAGCCCGGCGGCAATTTCCCGCCGGATATCGACCACCTGTAAGGCGGTGTTCCCGCGCCGGCGTTCAAGCCCGCGCCGTAGTTGATTTTCACCTTGCCTGCGGGCAGAGAGCTCGTCGTGATGGTTAGGCGTTTGCCGGCTTGGGCCTCCGCGTCATCCGCGATCAGACAGAACAACAATGAAAACAGGCCGATGACCAACGCACCCAAGCCCAAGAAAGCCGTAAAATCTTTTTTCATCTCAACTCCTCTCAGCGGGGCATGCGGGGAACGAACACCGGCATCGAGTCGACGAAAATGATGTCCTTGCCCGCGAGTTCCGCATATTCCCCTTCCTGTTCGAATCCGTCAAACCGGCCGTCGCTTCCCGCGCTGGCGAGCCAATGCTTTTGGCTTCGGGCGTCGATCTTGTAGATCAGCTTGTTCCCCCAGGCGTCCGTATCCTGGAGCCGGGGAAGATAATCCGGGACGAGCGAGGCCAGGGATGCGGGCAGCGTGTTCTTGCTGATCTGGTAAGTGGCGATGGCCGTGGCGAACTGTCTGAGGATGTTCATCGTTTCCCTGTATTTCTCCGCCAGCTCCTGGGGCTGGGAGCTCATCTCCAGGGCTTTGAGCTCGTCCTCGGCCAGACGGGCTTGGACGCTGTCCGGCGCGTCGCGGATGATTTTCTTGAGGATCACTTCCCCTTCCCGTGCGGCGCCCAGCTTGACCAGAGCCCGGGCCTTGGTCAGCAGGAGAGGGTGGCGGCCGGGATCCTTGGCCAGGATTCTATTGGCGTAGTAGAGGGCCGCGCCCCAATCCTGCCTGTGAACGGCGAACACGGACAGCTTGTCCCACGCCTCGAGGGCCCGGCCCGCGTCGTCCGGATACTTGGCCACGTAACTCTCCAGCGCGTTCCCGGCGGAGTCTTCATCTTCCAGCGTCAGAAAAATCACATGGATGTTCCAGTGGGCCATTTGCGCCGATCGGGTGTCGGGGGCGGAGCGCAGGATCTGCCGGGCGAGGTCCAGGATCTTCGCGGAGTCCGGGGAGTCCATCCCCCCCACGTCCGTCGCCTTCCGAATGTTCTCGAGGAGCTTCGCGGCGATTTTTTCCTGCTCGGCCGGAGCAAGCTTCGATTTCGCGAAAAACAGGGATTTCGGGTCCTCCTTCATCTTCCGGATCCGCTCGGCGATCTTCAGCTCCTGGGCTTTCTTGTTCTCATCAACGATCGGATTTTGACTTGACCCGAGGGAAAAACTCCCTGCGGCGCACACGGCCGAGCCGACGAAAAAAACCGCGAAGACGCCGAACATCAATCTGGCTTTCATGATCGTCTCCTTTCGCTCCATGGTAGGGCCTCTTTACGAACCACCCCCCTTTTATGTAACACCTGAAGAGCGGGGAATCAACGAATCACTTGCAAGTTTATTCCGGCCGGGCCGCCTTGCGGCCGCGTTGTCGCTTCGCGGAGGCCCTATCCACCCATCATAAGGGAGGATAAAGGAAAGGATTCCTTTTACAGTTGGAAGCAGTAGGAGAACTTCACGAGGAAGACGTTGTCGGGGTGGACGTTGAACAGGCTGTCCACGTCGCGGCCGAAGGAGAAGTCCCCCCGATCGTCGAAACCCGTCCGTCCCTGCGACCAGACGATGAAGAGCGTCGATCCGGGGATGTACTCCCAGCGGACGACGAGGTTCGCGCGGAACTGGAGGAAATTGAAGTCCGGCCGGTCGAATCCGTAGGCCAGGCCGCTCGCCTCCTCCGCGACGGCGTAACAGCTCCCCGCCTCGTCCCAGGCGAGCTCGCCCGGCTCATAGAGGCGGTAGCGGCCGTCCCAGTCGCGCGCCCGGGGGTCGGTGATGTGTTTGAAGCGGTCATATTTCCCGGCGGAAACGAAGGGCATGCCGTAGAACTGGATCGAGAGATCCGGAGTCAAGCTGTAGTTCAGCCGCACGGTCATGGACACGGTCTTCTGGTCTATGGTCCCGAAGACGTAGCGCTTCTCGCCGGTCGTTTCGCACGTGGCGATGTATTGGAGCTCGTTTCGGTTTGTCGTATAGCCGGGGCTCAGCGACAACTGGAAAGCCCGGCTGGGCTGAATGCTCGTGCCCAGTCCGACGCTGACCATCTGTGTCTCTTTGTTGTCCCGATCATACGTCGAGCCCCACAAAGAAAAGCGGACCTTCTTGCGCGAGTCGGTCTCGATTTCGGCCCATGTGTTCCACGCGCCGGGAAACCGGAGAGACGGGCCGCCGCGGAGCGCGCTCGATGAAAGCTGTTCGCCGTTGCGGTTGATTCCGAACCCGCCGCTCCAATAGTTCTTGAACTGTCCCCAGGAGTTGATGTTCCCGCCGGCGAAGATGGCCGCTCCGCTGAAATCCCATCCTTGCCACTGGTTGTAATTGACGTTGACGCTTCGGTATATCCAGAACGGCTTGGCGAAGTTCAGCCCCGCCCAAGTCCACTGCATGATTTTGTCCGCCTGGCGGAGGTAGCCCATGTCGTTGAGCTCGAATCCCGGCGAACGCCAGGTCACGCCTCCGGAGTATCGCAGGACGCCGCCCGATTTGCTGAAGGACAAGGTGCCGCCGTGGCCGGAAAGCGAAGTCCGAGAGGGGTCATAGACGAAATGCGCGGCGTCCGGACGCTGAAAATAGCGGGCCGAGGACTCCTGGGTGCGGAGGATCGCTTCGGGCGAGCCGGCCACCCGGCTGAACGCCATCCGGGCGACAAAGCTGTACCTGCGGTTCCGCCAACTGTGGGTGAAATCCAGGCCGCCCGTATAGGCCGAGTCGTGAAGGAAGGCGAGGTGCTCGGCGCGGCGCGGGTCGCGGTTCGTCGCGGTCAGCATCCCGCCCAGCGTCGTCGCCCCTCCGCGGAAGTCCTGCTGGAGGCGGAGGCCGAAATAGCTTGTCCAGGGCTCGACCGCCTGTTCGGATTCGAGGCCGCCGGTGAAGAGGGCGGCCCTTTCCGCGGCCGTGACGCTTTCCATGACGCCGATCGAAAGCCCGCTTCGGGTCTTGCCCGTCAATTTGAAGGCGCCCAGGATGGATGTCGCCTCGGGCCGGTCGACGAACGTGCTGTCGTCAACGTCGGGATCATGCTGCGGCGTCCGGCCCACCCGGCGGGAGTAGAACAGGTTGTCCATGGAGAAGTCGCCGTCGCCCCCCATGAGCTGAAAGTGGAAGAGGCTCCGGCCCTCGACGAAGAACGGCCTCTTTTCGGCGAAGTACGTCTCGAAGGCGGTCAGGTTCACCACCGAGGGATCGGCTTCGACCTGGCCGAAATCCGGGTTGAGGGTGAAGGTCAAGGTCAGGTCGGAGGTGACGCCCACCTTGCCGTCCAGGCCGCCGAAGAACGTCCGCCGGCTGCCCGTAGCGAAGGGATTGTCCGTCTCGGCGCGGAAGAGCCGCTGGCTGGCGACCGTATAGGGCATGAGCTCAATCTGACGGGGCGGGTTGAGGCGGCGCAGGCCCGAGAGCCCGCCGAAAAAAGCGACCCACCCCGGGGCGGTGCGGGGGATGAACTGCCAAAGAGAGGTCTCGTCCTTGCGGAAGAGACTGCGCGCGACCTGGAGCCCCCAGACGTGCTCGTCCTTCCGGCCGAAACGAAGCTGGGAAAACGGAATCTTCAATTCCGCGCTCCAGCCCTCCTCATCCACGGAGGTTTTCACGTCCCAGATGGGATCCCAGCTCGCGTCGGGGTTGTTGGACAGCGCGTAATCCCGGTAGATGCTGTCTCCCTTGACGCCGGCCGCGTTCACGGCGAAGGCGAATCCGGTCAGGTTGTCGGACAGACTGTCGATCGTGACCTCGACGAGATCGCCCTCGAGGCTGTCGCGACGGGCCACGCGGCGCTCGATCGAGCCGGCTTGCGTATCCCAGCAGCGGACGGCCACGTAGATATGCGAGTCGTCGTAGAGGATCTTGAACTCGGTTTTTTCCGAGGGCTCGGCCCGCTCCTCGGGCCGGTATTGCACAAAGCCGCCGGCCCAATCGACTTTCTTCCAGGCTGGGTCGTCGAGGCGGCCGTCGATGACCGGAGAATGGGGATTGGCGTGGGTCGTGGTGTAAACCTTCTTAACATCGGTTCCTAGAGAACCCCTGGAGGCTTTTCCGGCGTGGGCGGCGGAAAACGCCGTCGAAGGCGCGGCGATGAGCGCGATGAGAACGGCGCAAAATATTCCTTTATCTTTCATGGTGAGCCTCGCTTAGGATTTCACGTGCCATCTCTTTCCGTATATACTT
>Ga0068714_10003365_pt1 | contig 19070 bp, 18 predicted proteins | sample MTBNYHSulfiMetaG_FD_62988 | JGI IMG/M metagenome (GOLD analysis project Ga0068714, IMG submission 62988) | Enrichment culture microbial communities from rom New York Harbor, USA that are MTBE-degrading - MTBE-NYH (New York Harbor Sulfidogenic)... | ecosystem: Environmental > Aquatic > Marine >... | reverse complement strand
GACGCCCGCCGAATACGCCGCCAGATGCCCCGCGGGCGCGGCGTGACCAGATCCGCTACGATGATCATGAAACCGGAAACCCTAACCCTCCGGTTGGTCCCAGAGACGGGGGCCGCCCAGCGAGATTATCGAGAGGAGCTTTCCTTACGACCCGCACGGAGTCGCCGCGTGGGCGCTTGCCCTGCCGGGCCCGGTGAAGTGCGTTTACGAATCAGGGCCGACAGGCTTTGACCTGGCGCGGAAGCTCGGCGAATCCGGCGTCGACTGCCGGTTGGGCGCGGTCTCCAAGATGATCAGACCCGCCGGCGACCGGATCAAGACGGACAAGCGCGACGCCGTCTTTCTCGCCCGGATGCTCGCCGTGGGAAACATCGTCGAGGTGCACATCCCGTCGCCTGAGCAGGAAGCCGCGCGTGATCTGGCACGAGCGCGCGAGGACGCGCGCCATGACCTCATGCGGGCGCGCCACCTGCTCTCGAAGTTCCTGCTGCGCAAGGGCATCGTCTATGAGGGCAAGACCGCCTGGACCAAGACGCACCGCGCCTGGCTCTCCAGGCTCACCTTCGGCGACGCCTGCGAACAGCTCGTGTTCAGCGAGTATCTCGCGGGCGTCATTCTCATGGAGCAGCGGCGCGCCCGGCTCGACGCGGCGAAGCGCAGAAAGCCGCCGCGCCGGAATTCGCGGGCGTCGTCGCCAGGTTCTCGGCGCTGCGCGGTATCGCCACGGTCACGGCGTTTTCCATCGCCGCGGAGACCGGCGGCTTCTCGCGGTTTCCCAACGCGAGGTCTTTCATGTCATACCTCGGGCTCGTCCCGTCGGAGAACTCCAGCGGCGAAACGGTATCAAGAGGCATGATCACCCGGACGGGCAACGTCCACGTGAGGACGCTTCTGGTGGAGAGCGCCTGGCACCATGCCAGGCGGTACAGCCCCGCGAGCGCCTCATCCGCCGCTGGAACCGCCGCGATAGGGCCCCAGGCGGCCGCGATCGCCAATGAGGCGAACCGCAGGCTGCATGAGCGCTTCACGCATCTCAAGAGGCGGGGCAAGCCCGCATGCGTGGTCAACACCGCCATCGCCCGCGAGATGGCCGGGTTCCTCTGGGCCCTGGCCAACTGCGAAGGATAGGAGCCAGAGGGTATCTCAAAGACTCCATCTTCCCGGCGAGACGCCTGAGACGATGGCGCGTGGGGCAACCCGCGATTGTCCTATGCGCGGCCTTTCAGCAGGCCATGCGCGATCCTAGACAAAGCGGAACTCCCCAGCAGAAGCATCGGAATGCGTTAACCAACACGCGAATATCAGACTCGCAATCGTGCGTCGCATCAGACACGCTCAAGGACAGGCGTCTCCGGGACGTGGACATAGAAAGCGAAGACCAATCCTGCACGATGCGAGGGATTGGTCTTCTGCTGCCTCTTGAAAGGGCAACGCTGCAGCTACACGGTCTTCGAGTAAGCCGCAGCCTGCTCGCCGGCATAAACGCTTATGGCGTAGCCGCTGGCACAACCCGAACCCCCCGCAGTGTAGAACTGACCCTGCCAGTTGGCGAAGCATAGATCATAGCTCGCGGCGTACAGGCCAGGGATCGCATCCGCGCCTTGCTCGAGAACCCGACACTCATCGTCGATGTAGGTACAGAGAGCACCCTTGCCCAATGCCTTGAGCCCTGTGTAGGCATAGAACGGTGCGACGAGAGCCCTGGACTTCTTCGGATCTCTCCCGAAAGAGTCGCGCCCCAGAGCCACACCCGCGTTGAAGTCGTTGACGCTCTTCTCAAGAATCACAGGATCCAGGTAGAGCAACCCGGCGAGTCCGGCAACGGTGTCGGCCTTCACAATCCAGCCCTTGTCGACGGCCTTCTGGACTTCGCTATGTGTCCAGGACGTGCCGACCGTGAAGTCCTCTTCGTCGATTTCAGCCTGGTCGAATATCCCGTACGTCGGGTTGGTCAATAACAGCGGGTCGCCAGCGATATAGCCAAGTGTCTCGTCGGTAAATCGTGCCCCCTTGTCGTTCACGAAGATAAGCGACGTCGGGCGGAGCCAGTAGTGGGCGATGTCGTAGATTGAGAGGATGCTGCTCGTGTTCTTCTCGACGGAGGCCTGAGCCACGATGACCGCACCGGGACACGTGGCCACATCGTGCTCCAGAAGCATGTTGATACCGTCACCCGTTGCGTGTTTGCCGCTCACCACTCCCCAGCCGCTGGTCTCAGGATTGTAGCGGGCCTTCATCTCTTCGCTCGCCATGTACCCGCCGGTAGCAACCACAACCGCTTTTGCGCCGATGTGGATTGTCTTGCCGGTGCTGTCAGCGGCCTGGACGCCAATGATATTCCCAAGGTCATCGCGCAGAAGATGGCGAGCCCTGGTCTCAGTCATCACCGTTGCGCCGCTGTCGACCAGGCGCTTTCTCAGGATCTCCATGTAGGTCCCACCGGTGGCCTTGCCCTCGATGAGGTGCGCGCGTTCCACGGGGCCTGCCCCTGAGGCGTAGAACCCGCTGAACTTCACACCCTCTGCCACAAGTCCGTTGATGAACTTCTGCATGTTCTCGTGCACCGCGCGAACCAGCGTCGGGTTTCCGGAGCCCTTCGTGGTGGTCATCCAGTCAGCAATTGCGCCCTCGAGCGTGTCGTCCTTGCCGGTTCTCGGGTCGATGATTCCGTTCTCTTTCATGGCGTCAGTTGCGGGGGCGTAGAACACGCCGCCATTGATGGTCCAGTTCCCACCGATGATCGCAGTCTTCTCAAGAATGATGACGCTCACACCCGCTTCGCGAGCCGCCAGTGCAGCACCTACGCCCGTGCCGGCCCCAATGACGACAACATCCGCGCTGCTGTCCCACGTGTAGCTGGACGCGGTCGATTCCGACGAATCCGAAGCGCACCCCGCCAGCGCCGACGCACCCGCAGCAGCGGCACCCGCAAGAGCGACGCCCATTACGAAATCCCTACGAGACACCCTGCACATCTCTTGCTCTCGAATCTCCACGTTCCTCTTCTTCCTCTCGGTAGCCCTTCCGATGAGTCACTCGCCCATGCGAGAGAACCCTGGTGCTGCGGCACCGCCTCCTCTCTGTCCTCGGCAGCACTGATCCTTCCCTGCCTCGAACCTAGCGATGAAGAGGAGCATCGTACATCGGAAACAGTGCACGGTCTTGCCGGAAAGAACGAAGAAGTGCGCACCATACAAATTGCATGGTGCGCCAGGAGAGAGGGGCCACAGGGCATGCACCGGAAGGCCCCTTGGTCCAAGAGGGCATGCGAATGATGGCATGGGGGTACGTCAAGCGGTCCCAGAATTGACGGTTAGAGCATCCCGAATGAACCGTCTCCCATTCCCGCCTCCTCTCCCTCCGCGCTATGATGGCCGGACAAACACCGACCCCCAGGAGGCGCCAATATGGCTGACAGTGTGAGTGCAGGAGTGGCAACCCGGCTCGGCGAGTTCGTGAACGCGCACGCGCAGACCGACACCGGCGGCACGTGGCAGCTCGAGAGCAAGAAGATGCTCGAGATTCACCTCGGCGGCAACTCGGTGTACACGAAACTCGGCGCGATGGTGGCCTACTACGGCAACCTGACGTTCGAGCGCGCGGGCCACGGCGGGGCCGCCAAGTTCATCAAGGCTGCGGCAACGGGCGAGCGGACCGCCACCACCAAGGTGACCGGCTCCGGCATCCTCTACTGCGCGGACCAGGGAAAGGAAGTCTCCATCCTCTATCTGGAGAACCAGTCCATCTATGTCAACGGCAGTGACTGCCTGGCGTATTCCGAGTCGCTCTCGTGGGACATCGTCACGACCGGCGGGGCGGGCATCATGGCGGGCGGTCTCTTCAGCCTGCGCCTGGCCGGCACCGGGTACGTGGCGATCACCACGCACGGCAAACCGCTCGTCCTCGGCGTTGCCGACAACTCGCCGCTCTTCACCGACCCCAACGCGACGGTGGCCTGGTCCGAGGGGCTCAAGACGAGCGTCAAGACTGACGTCAACCTGAAGACCCTGCTCGGCCGCACGAGCGGCGAGACCTTCCAGATGCGCTTCGACGGTAGCGGCTTCGTCGTGGTGCAGCCGTACGAGGAAACCGTCCAGGCAGCCTCCGGTGGCGGCTCGTAGTTGCGCCACGAGGGGCCGAGGCAATCGCCTCGGCCCCTCGTTTCTTCCTAGCAACATTCCGCTACGCGCACCTACTTCACGTACAACCAGACTTCACCCGAGATGCGCGATACCGATACCTTGTCATCTACCGCTAGCCGCTTGATGGCACCTTTGAGACCGAGATAGCGGGACTGCGCCGACGATTCACCGCCAACTTCAGCGTGCTTCTCTCCGGATTCAAGAAACGCCGCAACGGTCCTATCGTAGATCCCACCGCGCCGAACACCCTTTGTAGGCATCGGCTTTGAGAAATCCATGGGAAGCGCATCGCTCTTTGCGGCCATTGTCTACCTCTTTCGATAGTTGCCGATCTAGCAGATCATACGGTTCATCATACCGCATCACCTGCAGATCTAACGACCCGCCACTACTCCCGCTCCTCACCCGAACAGATAGCGGGCGCCCTCCTCGGCACGCGCATCGGGATCCGTAGCGAGTCCAAAATCGAGTCGAGGTTCCCCTGCCACGACACCATCGTCTTGAGGTCCACCTTGAGAAGCGGCATCTCCGGATGCGGACGCACCACGGTGAAGCCGTTGCGCAGCAGGAACTGCATCCCGATCGCGGGGCGATCGTCGATGTCCCCGGCCCGCGTTGTGCCATACGCCTGCACCGAGCGCTCGCCACGCATGGCGAGATCCCTGAACGCCTCGCGAAGCAGCACGCCGCCTACACCGTGCCGACGCGCCTCGGGCGACATCCGCATGCACGTGATGAGAACGCTGTCGGGAAGGGGCGGACCGGCGGGCATGAACTGCGCCTGGGGCACGAGCGCCGACGGGGCGTACTTCACAAAGCCGAGCACGTGGCCGTCCTCAACCGCCACGCGGCCGCACTCGCCCCAGCTGGACGCAACATCGCGCGCCCACTTCTCGGCGAGACCGTCCGCGCAGGCCGCGCCGCACTCGATCGGCAGCACGCGGGTGCTCTCCCAGTAGCAGCACGCCGGACACCCGCCGGGCAGACTCGCGCGATCCACCGCGCTCAAGCCGATGAACTTCCGCGCCACAGTTGCGCCTACTTGTCTTCGCCCATCAGCGATTTCACTTTGTTGATCGCCTTCCGGCCAAGTCCCGTCCGGAACGACCGTCCGATTGCACCCGCCGCAGCCACGCCGACCTCACCAAACCCATCGGCCACCTGACCACCGCGCGTCTTGAGCGCTGTCACGCCCGTCGCCATTGCCTTGGCCGCACCGCCGGCCGCCTCGAGATCCTTGTACTCTGGCTTGATGATGACCGCTTCGCCGCTGAATCCCTTGACGAGATCGCCCGGCACCTCAAGCCGCCCCACCGCCGCATCGCCCACCATGCCGGTGGACACAAAGAGCTTCTTCACCGCGCCGCTCTCCGCCGAGTAGAGCACGTCTTTCACGATCCCAACGGGATCGCCGGTGGCCGAGCGCACGGGCATCTTGCGCCAGATCACGGATTTGTCCCACGAGAAGCCGAGCGCCTTCTCGCCCCTGTCGTCGCCCGGCAGCTTGGGAATGGAGAGCAGTACCCCCTCGGGCTTCACGAGCTTGACATCAGAGAGCAGCACGTACCGGGCGCGCGGCTGGATCAGCCCGAGCAGGTAGTCGCGCTGCACCTGGACGCCAACAACCGTGGGCTTCTTGGCGTCAAAGAGCACTTCGGTCACCTGGCCGAGGTACTTTCCTTTGACCCCGAAAACGGGGAGATCGCGGATCTTGCTGATTCGGGGCACCTGCATGCTCCTTCTGTGGCACACGACGCACGAAGACCGGCCGATGTTCGACCGGTCTCCATTCTACAGCGTCCGCGCTAATTAGTCGGCTACTGGCTCCGCAGACTCTGCAGGAGCCGCCGCCGCAGCCTCTCGCGCCGTCTTTTCGGCGATGCGATCCAGCACGTCCTGGGCCTTGACCTCGGCGGTGTCCACACCGCTCTTGACCGACTCGCCCACGCGGACGACCACGTCTTTGGCGGCCGGAGCGATATCGTGAACACGCCCCTTGGCCTGCTCGGTTACGGTTTCGACCTGCTCGCGGAGCCGCTCACGCGCCGCGTCAATCTTGGCCCTGAGCTCCTCGGTCTCATCCACGACCTTGGCCTTGTTCACATCGTAGAACTCGCGACCCTCTCCCCAGTACTCCTGGGCCTTGGTGGCGATGAGTTCGCGGTTCTCTCTGCCGGACCGGGGCGAGAAGAGCAAGCCGAGGACAGCACCAATCAGGCCGCCCAACACGAACGCGGCGAACACGCTTTCGCCTCTGCGATAGTCATACATCGGCACTACACCTCCGGAATCGCACGCGGATACTTCGCTCGTCTGTGACGGTACGCTCTATGTACCCTCACGCTCAAGCTTCCAGTGCAGAGCGTACCAGATGTGCCACCAAGTCCGGGAAATCAATTCCAACGGAAGCTGCCGCCATTGGCAGAAGCGAGGTCTCGGTCATGCCGGGCGAGGTGTTCACCTCAAGGACATAGGGCACGCCATCGGCGCCCACAACCATGTCCACGCGGCTGACATGCCGACAGCCGAGCAGCCGGTGCACGCGATCGGCAAGCGCGGTGACTTCCGCGAGCTTGTCCTCATCCAGGCGCGCAGGCACGTAGTAGTCGGTCTCGCCAGGCGTGTACATGGCCGAGAAGTCGAACAGTCCGGACTTTGGCGCCATTTCAACCGGCGGCAGCACGCGCAGGCCGTGAGCGCCGTCGATCACCGAGACCGCGAGCTCAGTGCCGGTGACCCACCGCTCCACAATCGCGCTGTCGCCGTAGGACAGGGCGGTCAGCAGCGCCTCGGCAAGGCCATCGGCGGCGTTTACCTTCGTCAGGCCGAGCGCCGAGCCCTGCTTGGCGGGCTTGACGGCCACCGGGAAGCCGCCAACCACCTCGGGAATGCGATCGAGCGCCGTTGCCGCGCCCATCTGCTTGAACGCGTCGGCGGTAAACGTCGCCCATGCCGGGGTGGGAACGCCCTCGCGCACGAACAGCCGCTTGGAGATCGCCTTGTCCCACGCCAGCGCCGAGGCAATGACGCCCGGCCCCGTATACGGGATGCCGAGAAACTCCAGCAGCTCCTGAATCGTGCCGTCTTCGCCGTACCTGCCATGAAGCGCAATGTACACTGCGTCCGGGCGCTCGCTCCTGAGCGTCTCCACAAGGTGCGGCGTCACGTCGAGCGGGATGACTTTGTAGCCTTGTCCGCCGAGAGCCTCGCACACACGCTCGCCGCTCTTGAGCGACACCTCGCGCTCGAGCGAACGCCCGCCCATCAGCACCGCGATCTTCTCTTTCACGTGCGATCATCCCCTCTCAACAGTCGTGTCCGGGAGTGCGGCCAGCTCGTGGGCGGCCAGAGAGCCCACCGCGCCGGGCGCCGCGGCGGCATCGCCACCCGGCAGTGCGGGCGCCACGCCCGCCGCCTGGAACGCGCGGTACAGTTCGAGCCGGTCTTCGAGCACCTCGGCGAGGCGATGGATACCATCGCGGATCGCGTCGGGCTCGACGTAGCAGAAAGCGAGGCGCATGCAGTTGCGTCCGCGGCCGTCGGGATAGAAGGCGTCGCCCGAGACGAACGTTACGCCGCGCTCGACGGCCTCAGCAAGCAGGGACTTGAGGTCGAGGAACGCGGGCATCTCCACCCAGATGAAGAAGCCGCCCTCAGGATGCGTCCAGCGGGCCTCGGCCGGGAAGTGCTCGGAGAGCGCCTCGATCATCGCGTCGCGCCGACCGGCGTACGCGCGCGTGAGATCCTGCAGCGTCTTGCGCCAGCGCGGGTCCGCGAAGTAGCGCTCGGCAACGATCTGCGCGAACGGGCTGCCGCAGAGGTCGGCGGCCTGCTTGGCGAGCAGGAGCTTGGCGAGGATCGGCTTGGGCGCGATCACCCAGCCGAGGCGCAGCCCCGGCGCAAAGATCTTGGAGAACGTGCCGAGGTAGATGACGTCCGGATCGAGCGCGCGCAGCGGCAGCGAGTGGCCGCCCTCGAAGCGCAGGCGCCCGTAGGGGTCGTCTTCGATTACGGGGATGTCGTAGAGCCGCGCGAGATCGATGAGTTCGCGGCGACGTGCGGGCGTCATCGTGACACCGGTGGGGTTCTGGAAGTTGGGAATCGTGTAGATGAACTTCGCGCCGCGCGGCCCGAGGCGCTCGAGCTCGGCGGCCAGAAGATCCGTCCGGATGCCGTCATCGTCCATCGGGATGCACACGATATGCGGCTGGTATGCGGAGAACGCCTGCAGGGCGCCGAGGTACGTGGGGCCCTCACAGATGATGGTGTCGCCCGGATCGATGAAGATCTTGGCGAGGAGGTCGAGCGCCTGCTGAGCGCCTGCGGTGACCACGATGTCTTCCGTCCGCGCCCGGACACCAACCTCGGCCATGAGGCCCGCGACAATCGCCCGGATCTGGGGGCGTCCTTCCGACGAGCCGTACTGGAGCGCCTCGAGGCCGTAGTCGCGCAGCGTCTCGGTGGCGGCGGCGATGGCGTGGTCGGTCGGCACGCGCTTGATGTCCGGCATGCCGCCGGAGAACGAGATCATGTCCGATCGGGTGGCTGCGGCAAAGAGATCGCGGACGGCGCTCGAGCGGACGTCGGCCATGCGGACCGCATAGCGGTCGCTCCACCTATCAAATGTCAGACGTGAGGTACCCATCGCGACTCCTTCAGGCGCACATTCCGCCCCTTGACGACAAAAACGACCCTCGCGACAGGGCGAGGATCGTTCGCGGTACCACCTGTCTTCGTCCGCGCGACTGCGCGCGGACCTCGGGTCCGGGGATAACGGCCCTGGTTGCCGTCTGCTTCCGCGGACTCCCGAGAGTCCGCCTGGCAGAGGACCTGTGGAGGGGTGGCCGGGCCGATGATGCCCTCTTCCCTCACGTCCACGTGCGGTATGCGTGCCCGCGATAGCGGGTTGGTGGCAACCTTAGCACCGGGGTTCGCGCGGGGTCAAACGGTGGGAGGTTTCGGTTTGGTGTCCAGGGTTAGGAATGAACGGCTCTCAGCCCCCGCAGCCACGCAGCCTGCTCCCCCGCGTCCGGGCACTCCTCCCCCTGCAGCAGATGCCCGAGGATCGCCCGCGCGCACTTGATGGCGCCGAGGCAGACGAGGTCGTCGTCGTACTCGAGGGAGACGTGGTAGACGCCGCGGCCGTCGGCGGCGAAGTCCCAAGCGGTGGAACCCCTGAGGCTCCGGGGAGAGCCCGCCTCGGCCATCAGCTCGAGGACGAGGTGCTCGAAGAGGTGCGGCACTTCGGTGTCGGCGAGTTCATCGGCGAGGCCGAGATCGGCATCGTTGAGGCACGCGTGTCCGGCGAGGCCGGGAAGGAGCGCGATGGCGCGCTCGGCAATCGCGGGGGACGTGCGGAGGAGCGCGCCATCGGGGTGGACGGCGCGCAGGGTGACGTCAATGATCTCCGGGCCGACCGTGACGCGCTCGATGCTCACGAGGGCGTCAGGCGATGCGGCCCCCTCGCGCGCGTTCCCCGACCCCCGCATCGCCTAGCGGCGGCGCGTGCCGAGGAAGTACGCGAGCGACAGCGCCACGCCAAAGACGACGGCACCCACGAGCACGACCTTGGACGTGCGCTGATTGGCAAGCGCACGCACCTCGGCCTCGGCGGTGTCCGCGATGCGCAGGGCCTTCTGGCGCAGGTCCTCTACGGTAATCGGCGGGGTGACAGGCTGGAGGTCAGCGGCTTTGGACTCGGTCATTTCTGCATCAACCTCACCTTGATAACGAGGAACACGGCTGCGGCAACGACGTACACGCCGCCGATGAGCAGCAATGCCCCAGGATAACCCAGCCACTGCGCGAGATACAGGAAGACGGCCACGGCCACGAAGATGAGTCCCGTGACCAACAGGACTGCGGCTGCGATTGCGGATACAAGCGTCAGGCCGAGTCGCTGGATGGGGAGGACGATCTTCTCGCGAACGATCGCCGCGGCTTCCTGGCGCAGCCAGTCAACTGCGGTCTGCAGCAGGTCGGCAACCGAATCGATGATGCCCTCAATGCCGGCTCTCGGTGCTCCGGACTTGGGCGCTTGCGCGTTCTGGGCGGACTCAGCCATAGACTCCTCCTCGGGGAGCGGGAGTATCTCAACGAAGATACCCCATAGCGGCTGTATCCGCCCAGACGCGCGGACCTGCGATGTGCGATCTGTGGTGACTGCGCCGCTGCTACAGGATCCGGTATTGCACCGTGCCGACGCCCGAGAAGCCGAGCGCCTTAGCCGTGCCCGGCCCAAGATCGAACGTCCTGCCCGACGAGAACGGACCGCGGTCCATGACAACCGCCACGCACGTCCGGCCCTTGTATGAGAACTCGATCCTCGTGCCAAACGGCAGAGTTCTGTGCGCGACGACCATGCTCGTCTCTGTCAGGATTTCGCCGCTAGCCATGGTGTTGCCATAGAAGCCCGGGCCGTACCACGACGCAACCGCACTTCTCCAGCCGGTACCGCTCACGGTGGAACTCGACGTCGAGCCCGACGAGGAGCGCGACGAAGAGCTTGCTGAAGACGCGATCGTCGTCGCGGTACGCGTGCTCGTTGTCTGCGTGTCGGCCTCGGCAATGCCGGAGGGTTCGCGTATGTCGGCTGTAGCCGACGTCTCATCGGCTGCAGCAAGCAGACCGACGGTTGATTCGACAGACGCCAAATCAGATTGGATCATTTGGGCGGATGCCACGTGGGGCGGGAGGTACCCGGCTCCAACAAGAATCGCCACTGCCATCGCGGCGGCCGTGACCGTCGTTCGCGTCACGGAAATGCCGGAGCCCCGCATACTGCCTACCTTCACACTGTCCTCCTACATACGGATACAGGACAGGCGGCGGGCCAGAACACACGACGACAGGGAACGTGAAACGAGGGGGAAGAATGGAGCGAGTCGTCATGCCTCTGGTCACGCAGATCGGACGTTTGTCCGCCGCCCTGACCACGAGCACGTGCTCTGCTTTTCGTGGTGGTGAACCGTGATCCTCATGAAACGGTGCCGTGTCGTCCTGCTACCGCTTCTTCGTGGTCGTCGCTTAGGTCCCGAGTGCCGCCGGTTCAGCGCAGCCGCCCTTCGGTCAGCTCACGCACGTCTCACGGGCCTTCTTTCAATCAAGCATCAGCGACGATAGCACAGATTGCACCCGGATGAAAACACACGGACTCCACAGGAGACGGGCGCCGGACGGATGCCGGAGGCCCTACGGCAGGCCTTCAGACTTCCGGCGGGCGGCGAAATCGGGCCGCGAAACGGCCCCTACAGGTAGTCCGACACGTCCACGTTGATGCCCATCGGATCCAGACAGCGCACGATCGAGCGTGCCTGGTGTTGTGGCTCCACGAGATCGAGATCGAACGGCTCGGTGATGGTGCCGTGCGCATCGGCGATCACGCGCACCCGCGGACGCGCGGCATCAAGCGGGCTCGGACTGATGACCACGGCGGTCTCGCCGGTGTTGAGCAGCACCACAGAGCGCGGCGGGAAGTAGCCGAGCAGGTTCACGAACAACCGCACGATCGAGGGGTCGAGCGCACCTCCGGCCATCTTGAGGATGATGCTCATCGCCTCATCTTGCATGCGCGCTCCGCTGTACGACCGCACGGAGGTCATGGCGTCGTAGGAGTCGGCAACCGCGACGATGCGGCTCGCGAGGTGTTGCGGGCGCGCGGGCGTGGCCTGCGGATAGCCCGCGCCGTCGTAGCGCATGTGGTGCTCGAGGATGCACACCATCGCCGAGCGATCGAGACCCGCCGAGAGCGCGGCCGTTCTGGCGCCCAGCTGCGGGTGCCGCCGCATCTCAGCCCATTCCTCACTCGTCAACGGACCACGCTTGTTGAGGATGGCTGGATCAACCTGCATCTTGCCGATGTCGTGCAGCAGCGCGCCTGTACCAAGTGATGTCAGGAAACGGTAATCGCGAGACAGCGCCGAGCCGATCGCCAGCGCCAGGATTGCCACGTTTACCGAGTGATAGAACGTGTACTCGTCAAAGCTCCTTAGACCGGAGAGCTCAAGCATCGTAACCGGGTTGTGCGCCACGTTGTCCACGAGGCTCTGCACCGTGCGCTTCACGTAGTTGAGATCGATCGTGCGCTTGGCCCGGATGAGGCGGTCGAGTTCCCGCACGAGATCGAGTGCGCTCGTATAGGACGCCTTCGTGGCCTCGACGGAGGCGTCCGCTTCCAGAGAGTCATCGCGGACGATGTTTACGGAACTCACCAGGATGTGAGGCGTTCCGAGGCTCGCCACAAGTCCCGCGATGCCGCGGTCGAGTGCGGCGAGCTCGTCGGGGCGCACTGCGAGCGCGCTCGCGAAGCGCTCCACCTCTTCAACCGTGAGGTCGCGCCTGAACGTGATGCTCTCGGCACCGATCGAGGTCATGTCCCGCACGAGCTGGTCAAAGAGCACGCTGTCCTCCACGAGAAGCTGCTCGCCGAGGTAGACCTCCTCGTCAAAGAACGTCAGCGGCACGTCCATACCCTCGGCGTGGTACTGCGCGACAACGTCGAAGAGCTCGCGCGCACCCTCAACGACCGCCGGGTGCTCGAGCGGATAGAGACGCCCCGCGCGACGGAGTGCGTACAGACGCGCAAGGAGCGAGCGAGCCCGTTCGATCTGCTTGCTCGAAAACATGCGCCCGCCGAGCGGGGACGCGCCGGTCATCGTGGTTTCGTCGGCCATCATTCACCTTCCGCGTTCCGCGCGCGTTCGAGAGCGCCGAGCGCCGCTTCGGCGGCAGACCTGATCTCGCGAGCGCGGTTGCGCGACACGATCGCCCGTTGCCTCGCGAGATCGACGAGCACCGCCTCGGCCTCCGGCGAGCCGATCCTGCCGAGCGCCTCGATTGCCTCGATCCGCGCGGCAGGTTCACGGTTGCCGCGGCCGTCACCGCGCGCAACTTCGCCCAGCGAACCCACGGCGTCAGCCGAGCAGAGCTTCCCGAGGTAGCGGGCGGCAAGCGCCACGTTGTTGCCGTCTTCGTCGGCCAGCGCGCCGATGAGCGCCCGCTCGGCAAGCCGACTGCGGATGCCCGTGATCGCCCGTATCGTTTCGCGCCGTACGCGCGCATCCGGGTGGCGCAGCACTCTGGCGAGGTAGGTGAGGGCATCCGGGCTATGTGTCGAACCGAGAATGCTCACGACATTGCGCACGAAGTACCACCGCGGGTCGCTGATGCGGGACCCGAGCTCGTCCACGTACTCGGCGGCGATTGCGGAGATCAGCGTCACGAGATTCTTCCTGAGGGCCATGTCGGACTCCTCGGCGAGAACCTCGAGAAGCGGCGTGATGGTCAACGCCCCGAGGGTCACGAGCAGCCTGTGGGCCGCCTCATGCTCTGCCGTGCCGGGTTGATACAGACGCGTGGCCCTGACGACCTCCCGCATGCTTTCGGTGTCCGCCATACCGAGAAGTGCCGTCCGGACGCGCTCGCGCTGAGCGTTGGTGAGGTCAGGGCGTTTCTCAAGCAGCGCCAGGGCGTCGGCGGCATCGGCGGCATCGGCGTACTCACCGAGCTGCAGCAGGAGCGCCAGACCGCTCTCAACAGCGTTCATGAGCAGGTCAAACGACTCCCCATCACCCACAAGCGCCACGAGCGCCACTGCGCGCAGCACGATAGCACCGTCGGACACGCCGTCAATGGCCTCCCGTCTGAGATCGACGAGCTGTTCGTCCTCGATCTCGGTGGCGAGCGGCGCGAGATTGATGAGGCGGAGGACATCCTCGGCTTCACCGGTGCTCGCCTCTTGCCTGGCGGCGATGCGAATGTGCTTGGGCGCAGCGTTCTCCAGGATGGCGGCGATGAGCGATCCCTCCACGCCTGCCGCGCGCATGGCTCCTTCCGCCGCATCGAACACCTCCTGGCGCGATTGCATGCTGAGCGCGGCGATGTTCCGAATGGCGCGGGAGAGGCCGTCACGCGAGACCGGGTCTACGTCCATGCCGTCAACGAGCGCCTCGCACAGTTCGCGGAGTTCGAACTGCCGCACGACGCTGGCGAGCGCGTCATCGAGCCGCGAGTCCGGAAGCAGACGGTCCTCCAGGACCGTGCGGCGCAGCCCGGTATCGAGCGCCAGCAGCGACTCGGCGATCGAGCGGAAGAGCGCCGGCCGATCGTCGTCCGACTCGTCAAAGGCGAGGCGCGAAAGCGAGGTTACGCGATCGGCAAGATGATTGGTGAGCGAGCGGCCGAGGCGGCCGGACTCGGCGATCCCGGCGAGATAGCGCGAAAGGAGTCTCGGATCCTGCGTGAAGCGGATGAGGATGCGCTGCTCGCGCGGCGGTATGGTGTGGGTGGCATCCAGCATCCGGTCGATATCGCCATGCGGCGGCGGCCACGCCTCGGCCTCCGACTGCAGGAGAGCACTCAGGTCGTCGGCGTCGAGCATGCGGGTGGTGAGTGTCCTGACGGTGATGCCGTCCACTTGCAGGTCCCATAGGCGCTGCTCGAAACCGCCAGTCAGCGCGATTTCCTCGGGAGGCTCGAGAAGCGCGCGCAGGAACGACAGCAGCTCGTGCGCGGCCACGCCCGCATGGAAGCGGATCTCGGCGATGTCGCGATGGTAGAACTCGCGGGCGAATGTCTCGAACGCGCGCTGTCCGGGAAGGACGGGGACGCCGTCATAGAGAATGGCGTCCTTGGTCATGGAGAATCGCAGGTCTGGGCGCTGGCGCTGTATCTGCTGGAGCATGCGCACGAGATCGGTGGCGCTATCGCGCGGGATGTCGCTCGCAAGCGGATAGAGATTCGTGGCCTTGTACGTGACCAGAAGCTGCTTGATGAAGCGCTCGATCATCTCTGGCACGCGGGCCTGCTCGTCTCCCTGGAGTGCATCCGGCATCAACTCTGTCCCCTTCGCAACTGCGGCCTCGGTGTGATTATGCCGCTTCGCGGCATGCGGTGCTATCATCCGCCCATGAACGCCGCCGCCAGACATACGCGCCCACGCATCAGCTGCGCCCGCCGGGGGTGCGTTTTCCGATGAACGGCGCTCAGCCACTCGTTCTCGCGTCCGCATCGCCGCGCCGCCGCCGCCTCATTGGCTGGCTCGGCGTGAGCGCCACGTGCGTGGCCGCGGACATCCCCGAGGACATCAGCGTCCCGCTCGCCCCTGACATGCTTGCGATGTCACTCGCCGCCGAGAAGGCGCGCGTGGCGGCCACCGGGCTGCGGACCGCAGTCGCGGGCGGGGGCCAGGGCCAGGGCTCGGGCGGCCAGAGCACGGACCTGGACCAAGGCGAGGGCAGCGGCCCGGCGAGGACGCTCGTCCTGGCATTCGATACGATCGTCGTGAATGACGGACGCGTGCTCGGGAAGCCCGCCGACGAGATCGAGGCGTGGAAGATGCTCGAGGCCCTCTCCGGCGGCGTGCACGAAGTCGTGACGGGAGTGGCGGTGCTCGGCACAGGTGGAGCCCGGGGCGCCGCCCGGAGCACGGAGGAGCCCGTCACCTTCGCGGTGACGACACCCGTGCTCATGCGCCCGCTCGACGAACCAACCGTCTCGGCGTGGATTGCCCGCGGCGAATACCTCGGCTGCGCGGGCGCCTACAACATCGAGCATCACCTGGCGAGCGTGGCCGACGACCAGTGCTTTCAGAACGTGGCCGGCCTCCCGCTCTGCCACGTCTATCGAGCACTCGCAAGCGGCGCCGGCGGCGCGATTCCCGAGGGACTCACGTCGCCGATTGCGCAGTGCAACGCCGTGCTTGGCAGAGTATGCACGCTCGGTCCACGGGTGTGCGGATAGCGCTGCGGGAGGGGCGCGACCATCCGCGCCCCTCCCGCGAGTGAAGAGGGTACCGCTCTAGACACCTGCCCGGAGAGTAGCGCCGCTCCAGAACAGGCGCTCGTCCCTACAGCGCCGCCACGATCTTCCCGGCAACGCGCCCGTGCGTCATGGCCATGCCCATCGAGTTGCCCGCGCTCGGTGTGCAGTAGGAGTTGCCGTAACGGCCGCCGAGGCAGTTGCCCACGGCGTACAGACCCTTGATCGGCGTGGTGCCATCGGTGCCAAGGACGTTCAGCTGATCGTCGCAGATGAGACCGGTGAGGGTGACAAGTCCGGCGCTCACGGTGCCGTCGTTGTAGCTCCGGCTCCCGTAGAACGGCGGCGTATCCACGGCGATCATGACGCTCGGATCCTTGCCGTACTTGGTGTCCTTGCCTGCCGCACACGCGGCGTTGTACTCGGCAATCGAGTCGAGCGCTTCCTGCAGGTCCTCGCCTTCATACTTCAGATAGCCGAGGAGTTCCTCGAGCGTGTCGGCCGCGTACACCGTCGAGCCCATCTGCATGTTCACGTTGATGATGGCAACGCCGCCAACGCTCGCGCCGTCCGCGCCGGTCCCATACACTGCGTCCATCTGGCTGACGAGCCGGTCCATGAATTCCTGCGGGGCGCCCCAGTTGGGGGCACCGTGATCCAGACCGGCGCGCTGGACGGTCTCCATCCACTTGGAGTCCGTGACCGTGCAGATGCTGCCGTGCGGCTGGCGCTTACTCACAGGATACGACGCCGCAAACGACGCTTCGTTCATGAAGCGCTTGCCGCGCGCGTTGATCCACAGGAACGGCGCCGTGCCCCAGGGGCCGCCACCGCCGCCACCCATCGACATGGTCGGCCGCGGGTGAGTCTCCATGAGAGCCCCCGCCCAGCAACCCATCTTCTGGCCCTGACCGGTGCTCGTGCTGCGGGCCGCCACGGAAGTCCGCTCCTGACCGGCACGCGCTGCCATCTCGCCAACCTCGGAACAGAGCTCCCAGATCATATCGTAGTTCTGCCCGAGGTCGCCGGTGGCAAGGATAACGCCTTTGTTGGCGACGAACTTCTTGTACGTGCCGTCGGCAGCCTGTGCGATGGCGCCAGTGACGGTGACTTTCTGGATCGTGACGGTGGAGGGCACGAGGTTGCGGCTCGCATCCATGCTCTCGATGGTGGTTTCGACGTCCTCCGATGTCGTCGTGAGCACTGTTGCGGTGTGGCCCCAGTACCAGGTCGCGCCCTTGGCGATGGCCTCGAGCATGACGTACGTCTCGATCTCGGTCAGGCGCGAAAGACCCTCGCGACCATTGACGGCCGTGGGGTTGCTCGTGCCGATCGTCTGAACGGTCGTGGCCCACGACTTGTAGCCGTTCAGCTCGTACGGGTAATAGCTGCCGTCTGGGCAGTTGTACGCGATCTGAACGATACACTGGCCGCCCTCGCGGTCGAAGATGTTGCTCGTGTCCGGCACCAGGGACACCATGTTGTTCATCATGTCGCCGGAGTTCTCTACGAACTGACGGATGAGCGCCGGCTGGCAGCGACCGGCGTTGCGGCGCACAAACTCATCGACGATCTCGCCGGTGTCGTACGGCCCAAAGCCCCAGCTCTTGAGCAGCTCCGAGTTGTAGCTGCAGATGTCGTCGCCCTTGTAGGTGTACGAATCCTCGGGCTGCATCTCGATGACCGCCACCGTCGCACCTGCCTGCGCCGCCGCACATGCGGCCTGGGTTCCGGCGTGCCCGCCGCCGCAGATGACGACGTCAACCGTGATGGTCTCGGCGATGTCTGCGTCAGCGATCACCGGAGCCGTGCCGAGCCAATCCGTCGCGCACACGTAGCCGGCCGGCGCAGAAGAGACGACCGTGCCGGTGCCGTCATCCGTCCCCTCAGTGGTCTCGTCGGCCGCGCAGCCTGGCAGTACTGTGGCAACCGCCGCCACGGCTCCCGTGGCCAGCGCCCCCTTGATGAACGCCCTGCGCCCGATGGCGCCATCGTGCAGGCCGATTCCCTCGGTAACCTCGTCGATCTCCTTCATTCCCATGCGCCTCTCTCCCTTCATGGCTGCCTATACTGGTTCGGAGAGTCTGAGATTCCAGGCCCCTAGTGCCTCCGTTGTGCCGGGGACCCGGAGCATACCCTCGAACCGCAGCGAGCCTACGTGGCGGAGCCTCCGTCGGCATCCCCTGCCACTCGTGAATTCGGGAGGATGTGCGGGGCTGCCTCACCCCGCGCGCGGTAGACACGATCTCCCCCGCTGCGGGGGATGCGACCCGAGGCTCCCTCCTGGTCTCCTGGTGCAGGCATGCACGCTGCCGTGGAGCTGTGCGCCCGCGGCCCGCCCTCGAGACCCGGACTGAATATGCGTGTACTTACGGAGCGAATGATGGATACTACGACGTGCGGGGTGTCTGGGAGATCTCCTGCTAGCGGAGTGGGCGCGCCTATGAACACTGACCTCGTCGAGTTCTCAACGTCAACGAAGGCGCTGCTAGTCCACCAGCAACGCTGGTTCTATCTGGGTTCCCTCGGACTCGCGTTCTGCCTGGCAGGCACCTCGGCGTTTCTGGGCACACAGACGCATACCTCAACCAGGGCCTTCGGCCTCTCGATGGACGAGGGGCTGCTCGTTTCCTACGTGGCATCACTCCTTCTCCTTGTCTGCGTGACCGCGGCCCCCCAGACGTTTCACCGGCTACGCACGAAGGCATACGTGCTGGTGCTCGTCGCGATTGTGATGACGGCCGGACTCGCCCTGCTCGTCCTTGGCGCCGAGCTTGGTCTGCCTGCGACGTCTGCCAATGTGCTCGGCGGCGCGCTTCTTGGTGCCAGCAGCATGCTTCTGCTGCTCTTCTGGATCGACTTCCTGGTTCCGTCGGGGACGCGCGCCACGCTGCTGTGCTTTGGCCTTGCTGTTCTCGGGGCTGCCATCGTTTGTGTGGTGCTCATCTCACTGGGTCCCGTGCCCGGCGCCATCCTGGCGCTTGCACTCCCCGGACTCTCGTGCGCCTTCTTCATCGCCTCGGCGCACAGCCAGGGTTCCCTTGCCGAGGACGACGGCCGCGTCCCGCCATGTGGTGTAAATAGGCAGCCTGCTTGAGAAACAGGCGGCCACCGTGTGATTCTTCGAAGCGACGAAGCATTCGGAGAAAGGACACACGATGGCCAGCACCA
>Ga0068714_10003362_pt1 | contig 19081 bp, 22 predicted proteins | sample MTBNYHSulfiMetaG_FD_62988 | JGI IMG/M metagenome (GOLD analysis project Ga0068714, IMG submission 62988) | Enrichment culture microbial communities from rom New York Harbor, USA that are MTBE-degrading - MTBE-NYH (New York Harbor Sulfidogenic)... | ecosystem: Environmental > Aquatic > Marine >... | reverse complement strand
AAACATGTGGGTTCTCCCGCTTTGCGGGACAGGCTATGTGACCGTTAAAAACAAAATTATTTACACATGAAAAAAAGTGTTATAGTTATATTATTGTTACTTGGTTACTATCCCACAATTAGGGCTCAATTATATATGCATGAAGAGTTATTTAACTTAAATACAGGAATCCGATCCCGGTCAATTTCGTTTGAGAATCCTTCAGGAGAAAAGGGACAGGGAGGTAAATCCTCAAATCATCTTGGTATTGGGAGGAAAGGATTCCCTAAAAAACAAATTGCTCCTAATGAAAAAGTTATATTATGTGATATTGAAGGCCCCGGGACTATCAGACATATCTGGATGACTGGTGACTGGAAAAACAAACATCAATTGTTACGAACTACAATCATTCGTGCATATTGGGATGGTCAAGAGTATCCGAGTATTGAATGCCCGCTGGGTGATTTTATGGGATTGGCACATGGTAAGGTTACATCATACCAATCATCTGTGCATTCTGTAGGAGAAAATGCTGCATTAAATATCTGGTTACCCATGCCTTTCCTTAAACAAGCCAGAATAACCGTGACAAATGAGTCCAACATATCTTTTACACTATTTTATCAAATTGATTATACCATAAATGATAAGCATAAGGAAGATATTGGCAGATTGCATGTTTGTTTTCGAAGAGAAAATCCTACAGTACTAAAAAAAGATTTTGAGATCTTGCCTAAACGAACAGGAAAAGGTAGATTTATTGGAGCTGTGATTGGAATTCGCACGTTATACACCGACTGGTGGGGAGAAGGTGAGATCAAGTTCTATATGGATGGAGACACTGATTTTCCAACAATTTGTGGAACAGGCAGTGAGGATTATGTTGGTCTTTCATTTGGTATTCAAAAAACTACTTTTCTTTATCATGGCTGTAATCTTATTCATAATTCAGATTCCGTTTTTCAGGTCAAAGATTACTTCACTAAAGAACTTAAAGATATGAGTCATCAATTTATTTCTATATATCGATGGCATTTACCTGATCCGGTTTACTGGGAAAAAGATTGTAGAGTTACTATTCAGCAAATTGGCTGGAGTCAGAATATAAAAGATCATTTGTTTGAGAGACAGGACGATTGGAGTAGTGCAACATTCTGGTATGAGCCTGTTCCAAGTGAACCTTTACCTGAAATGCCTTCTGCAGAAAAGAGGATCATGGATTTGAAAGAACTTTTTCGTTATGAAGAGTAAGAGAAGGATTTAATAAATAAAACACAACAGCACAGCAAAGCATATAGGCAATAACAGTGTATTACCTGAGAGAAGATGTTGGATACGAAAATATATCCGTACCGGTATTTAGGGAATACAACACAGGCCAAATATCGTACGGATCACTCAATGGTCAATATATCCTTACGTTATCAAAAATTGTAATAATGAAAGGAACATTTGTTATACTTTGGGGAATAATGATTTCTTCTCATTTATATTCAAATGATTCTGCCAAAGTGAATAATAATTTACTTGGGATTCAAATCGGATGTGGATTCCACAGATACATCGATCCCCTGGAAAGTGCAGGTGTTTATGGCGGAGCATACATTCCTTTGAATTTTAACTGGATTACAATTAGCAAAAATCATATAAATGAATTTAGTTTCTCATATTCGAATACTTCCCTGAAACCAAGAGTTACCCAAGATGCAAATTTAACTGATCTGACAGCAAGGTATCTTAACATGAACTACCAATATCACCAGGTGGTATTTAATTTCAGAAAGATTTCAGTGTTTTTAGGTGCAAATGCTAACACCTATCTGGCATTCAGAGATAAAAAATATTATATTATTTCACCGGTAAAGACAACAATTGCATACCAAAACAGGGATGTATTTGCTTCATTGAATCTATCGCTTGTTTCAAAAATCGACCTGGAAAATAAATTATTGCTAATTCACATTAATAACTCTGTCTTTGGTTATATAACAAACAGAAAATATAATGTGAACGATGATTCAGAAAATGACTTCCTCTTCTACCCAAAATTTAATTCTTATAATTTCCAGATTCACTATTTTCATTTAATTACCCGGAATCTTTATCTAAATCTGAATTATAAATTTTATTATTACCATTATCCAAGAAGCGAGGACATTTTTATTACCGAGGGAGCTCATAATCAAATAGTTGCAGGTCTATGCATAAAATTATAGAAATGAAAAAATATATCCTTTATATTTTGGGGACAATTTCATTTTTGCTTTTAAGTTGCGAAAAACTTTTTATTGAAAATGCTGAGGATACCCCCGAACAGATTTTGGAATCCCTCTGGAAAAGTTATGATTTGCACTATCCATGCTTTGCTTACAAAAAAATAAACTGGGATTCCATACATACTGTTTACAATAAGTGGGTATATGATGATATGACCAGCGATCAGCTTTTTATGCTTTTCACTATAATGCTGGACAATTTAAAGGACGGCCATGTATGGATAATGACTGATAAAAAATTTTATACTTCCAGTAATTCGAAGCAATGTAAATATTACTATCAGTGGGATATAGTAAATAGCTATTTATTGTCCGTTCAAACGCGATCTGTGTTCACTTACGGAAAACTTGAAGGAAATATTGGGTATTTTAATATATCTACATTTGAATCAAAATTTAGCGGATATGGATATATCGATAATATTTTAAACGAATTTTCAGAATGTAAAGGCATAATAATTGATGTAAGAAATAACAGTGGGGGTAGTGTTAATAATGCTAACATGATAGCCAGCAGGTTTTGCGATAAAAAAAGAGCATATTGTAACTACCAGTTTCGAAATGGACCCAATCATAATGATTTTTCAGGAAAAGAATATTATTTTTTCGAGCCATCCAAAAATGCAAAGCCTGATATTCCAATAGTTTTAATAACGGATAATTCTGTTGGAAGTGCAAGTGAAGACTTCGTTTTAATGATGCGCATCTTACCCCAGACTACTGTTATAGGAGACTACACGAGGGGAAATCCAGGTGGAAGGCCTGTAATTAGAGAACTGCAAAATGGCTGGCTATATTATATGCCAACTGCATTGCAATATACCATGGATGATGAGATATATATTGATGATGGCATCAAACCTGATATCCTGGTCAGAGAAACCGAGACCGGAAAAGACCTTATGATTGAAAAAGCTATAGAGATTTTAAAATAAAAGTTTTATAAATAAAGTGTTGCATTAGTGAGGAATTTTGTCGATTACATGAGTTTCACCCTTTGAAAGGTTTTTGCCATGGAATAATAAACTACTCCGAAAATCCTTACTAATGCTATACTCTTAACCTAAGGAAATGCCAGGAAAAACAAAAACCCTACAAACATGAAAACTAAAAAGTTAATAATTCTTTTACTCATTATCCCTGTTTTTTCAGCGTGTAACCGAAATAAAAAATATGATAGGACACAGTTTTTCCCAAAAATTGAATTAAAAGCAGAAAACATACCCAACAAGAAGAATTTATGGATCTTTATACTAGCCGGTCAATCAAATATGGCTGGTCGTGGACTTGTTGAGTCACAAGACACGATCCCAAATGAAAGAGTTTTTTCAATCAATAAGAATGGAGAAATTATTATTGCAAAAGAACCACTTCATTTTTATGAACCATCAATGACAGGCCTGGATTGTGGGCTTTCTTTTGGCATAGCTTTGTTGAATGACGTCCCTGACAGTATTTCGATTTTGCTTATTCCAACTGCAGTTGGTGGTAGCTCAATAAGTCAGTGGATAAATGACTCAACTCACAGAAATGTTAGTTTGTATTCCAATTTTAGAGAGAAAATCAAAACCGGACAAAAATATGGGACGATAAAAGGAATTCTTTGGCATCAGGGAGAAAGTGATGCAACTTCAGCAGGAACAATTGAAACATATGAAAATCAACTAAAAAAATTAATTGAATTATTTAGAAATGAAGTTGACAATTTGTCTTTACCTGTTTTAATTGGCGAACTAGGTTCATTCTCGGATAATAATGATGGTTGGCAAGCTATAAATGAGAAAATCAGGGAGTATGCAAAATCGGATTCCATTGCATATATAATACATACAGATGACTTGAAAGACAAAGGAGATAAAGTTCATTTTAATTCAGAAGGACAACGAGAAATCGGTAGAAGATTTGCTGAAGAATTTATTAAAACTCAAAAATAGCCGGCCTATAGCAAGCGGTATAGCTCATGGTTTGGTTTTCTCTGATTCGCGAGGTTTGTCTTCCGCATCGGTGTCATTACGGTTTGGCCCTTGATACGCCCGCAGCAAGCTACGCCCCATATAGCCACCGTTACCGGTCATATAAAGAGTATAGATACAAAACGGAATTAAAATTTATATGTAATAACTTTGTAATTACAATAATTATCCTATGGACCTTTCAGTTATTAAAATAGGAAATTCTAAAGGAATTCGTTTGAGTAAAACCATTCTGGAAAAATATGAAATAAAGGATACCGTTGAGCTGACTCTTAAAAAAGATCATATAATCCTCAAACCAAAAGTAAAACCCAGAAAAGGCTGGGATAAAGCCTTTAAAAAGATGTATGAAAGAGAAGATGATAGAACTCTTTTACCTGATGTTTTTCAAGATGAAAACCTTGAAGAATGGGCTTAACTCAATTTTAAATAGTATTGGTCAATCTCGATCCCACTATAGGAAGTAAGATAAGAAAGACAAGGCCATGCATCATCATTTCACCAGATGAAATGAACTGGCATTTAAATACCCTTGTCATTGCCCCAATGACAAGCCAATCAAAAAATTATCCAACCAGGATTAAAGTTAAGCACAATAATAAAATAGGTTGGATTGTACTGGATCAAATTCGAACTACTGATAAACAAAGAGTAGTTAAATATCTTGGTAATTTGACAATTAAAGAAATTGAGAAGGTCAAAATTATTCTCAAGGAAACATTTGTTGATTAATAAACGGCGGGTAACAGCACCTGAAAATATTAGCTCAGGACTGTTCAATATTTAACAGTTCAGTTTCATGGTAAATTTACACCTGTTGACAGGAATAAAAATCCGATTTCGCTACTGTTTTTAGATGCCAACCGTTAGCTGGTATTGAGTCACAAAAATCACTTCTTTTCTTAATTTTGTTCTATAAAAAATAGAAAATGAAATTTGTTGATATTATAAAATCAAATTCATGGTTAAGCGTAGAAACAATATTTCTGCAATTATATCCAGATGAAAAAGATAGTATAATAGGTTATGAAAAAGTTTTCAATAATCTAAGAATTATGAAACCAATTAAAACCGATATTACTATTCTTGTCAATAATGAGTTTGATGATTTTGATAAACAAGAATATGTAAATGTTTCAGGTTATAAAAATATTCCAAATAGGTCAATAAATGATTTAACTGATTCGTTAGCATTGGAATTCACACCTTGGGAAGAATGGTTGGGTATGGACATTGATAATGATTCATTAAGTGTTTTTCCGGAATTAGAAATAATTTGTCATTGTCTTTTTGAGATGACTTTTTTCAGTTTTGAACAAGAAGAAATACAAAAAGAATTAAGTAGATTAAATGATTTAGTTGATGAAATAGACAATATGACCGAAGAAGAGAAAAAAGAAAAATTGATACCTTTTGATGAAGTGAAGAAAAAATTTGAAAACAAACTAAAAAATAATAACGTCAGCTAATAAACGGGTATAAAATATAGGGGTTTCAGTGGGTTGGCACCCGTTTCAGTCCACAGCAAAGTTTGTAACAGTTGATTGGAACGCAGCTCCGCAGTCCGCTACATTTTATACCCGTCGCCGTTAGCGTGCATGCAAACCGAAGAAACATCTACAACCATTAAGAATAATCAATAATTTCTCTAACTTTACAAAAAAAAGCTATGATAACAAAAGAGAAGTTAATTCAGGCAATTCATAAGATGCCAGACAATTTCAGTATCGAGGATGTCATTGAAGAACTAGTGGTACTAAGTAAAATCGAGCAAGGATTAGCTGATGTTGAGTCGGGAAGGATCTATACGGACAAACAAGTAGAGAAAAAAATGGCCAAATGGTTAAAATAATTTGGTCTTTTAAAGCATATAAAGACTATAAAAGTATAGTCGAATTTATTGCCAATGATTCAGAGTATTATGCCGCATTAATGGCAAAAAAAATATGGCTCGAAATTAAAAGAATTGAAAATAATCCCAGGGAAGCCAGAATGGTTCCTGAAGCTGGTTATCTTGACAATATAAGAGAATTTATCCTGGGACAATATAGAATCATCTTTCAACTTAAAGGAGATAAAGCGTATTTATTAACCATTCATCATAGTTCTCGTGATTTAAAGAAAAAATCACTATTGAGTCAATTAAAATAATATCATCTGCACGCACGCTAACAGCACTTACCCGCAATTGCCTGCTCACATAAATTAAAAAACGAATATCGTTATTTTAAAAGTCGTTCGTTTAACCTAACTTAGATTTCAGCTATTCCGCAATTGCGGGTAGCTGCCAACCGTTGGCAGCAATATAAGCCATCCTTGAATCAAGAAATACAGAACATTAAATGATAATTATAACCAATACAAAATAACAAGTTGTAATATGAAAAAGATTTTATTCTTTCTTTACTTAGGATTCTTACTGCTTTCCACAGCGATTGAAGCTCAAAATAAAATAGTAGAGCTACCTGATTTTGAAACAAGTAATACAATACTTTTTGAAATCAATAAATTGGAGTTGAAAGATACCGCTACCGTACTATTTTGCGATGCTTATCACAGACCTGATATGTGGATACGTATATCTTCTAAGAGTTATTTAAAAGGAAATTCAGGACGTATTTATAAATTACTTTGTTCAGAAGGTTTTGAATTAGATAAAAAAGTTAACATGCCTCAGTCAGGAAATGTTACTTTTAAGTTATATATGGAGCTATTAGATAAAGATGAAAACACCTTTGATTTTATGGAAGGTGAGAATGAAGGAGATTTCAAAATTATTGGTATAAAAACTTTCAAATCCCAGGCTCCCATTACTCCAATTCGCTGTGAATTAAAAGGGGAAGTCATCGGTCGTCCTCAAAGTGGTCGATTAGTGCTTACTAAAGAACGTGGTGATGACCGTGTTTCTGCAAAATATATTCCCATCAGAAACGGAAAATTTGAATACGTGTTAAACTGTCATCACGAGGAATCATACGAATTAGCCTTTTTTGACGAGATGATGGACGGAAGTTGGAGACCGATTAAGTTCTTTACTGATTCGAACTCAGTAACTTTCAAGCTTTTTCCTATGGATAAGTTTCATGAGAATATTGTTGAAGGTGGAAAATTAAATGCTGATTACCATAATTATTTGGTTACAAAAGATTCGATGGTTCAAAGTATAGAAAGGCAAAAGCAAATTGATAGTTTATTTAAAGCCAATAAATTTTACACTGAAGAGTTGATAGATCTTCAAGAGCAGAGGAAGAAAACAGAAGACAGGGCTGTAAAAGATAGTTTAAACTCTTTAATGAAAAAAATGTACGATTCAGGTGAGGCCTATACTCACGAGGTCAATAAATGGCTAAAAACAGAAAAGGAATTGTATTCAAAGTTTTATAAATGGGAAATGGAATATATCCAGGAAAATATTTCGATTATGACTTATAGTTTGTTAGTCAATAGAATGATTACGGCCATCGATAACTCAAAAGAAGATATTCCACAATGTATAGAATTGTACAATTCGGTTTTTTCAAAAAAATATCCAACTCACCCTTATACAGAAGAAATGTATAACCTGGTTAAAAGTTATTCATCAATAAAAGTTGGTGGTTCATTTATTGATTTCACGGCTCCTGATTTTTCAGGAAATTCTGTTAAGTTATCTGAGCAAGTAAAAGGTAAAGTAGCTTTAATTGATTTTTGGGCATCCTGGTGTGGTCCATGCAGAAGAAACTCCATAAGTATAATACCTGTTTATGAAAAATATAAAGATAAAGGATTTACAGTTGTTGGTATTGCCAGAGAACGTGAATTAACTGCTGCCGTTAATGCTGCAAAAAAAGATAATTATCCATGGTTAAACTTGATTGAAATAGAAGATGCCGCTAAGATATGGGAAAAATACGGACTTGGAAACTCCGGTGGCGGTTCTTTTTTAATTAACAAAGATGGAACGATTCTAGCCATTAGTCCTACAGCAGAGGAAGTGAAGAAAATTCTTGATGAATTGTTAAAATAAATACTGCTGTCAATACGGTATAATTAATAGCCTTGTCATGCTTTTTGCATATCCCCGCTGGAGCCAACGCTTTATTTAAATAAGAAAGGTTAACTTTATACATGAAACGTGAAGACATTATGAGAGGTTTGCAAAGAGTACGCTGTAACGGCTTGAAAGCCGTTACCGGCTACTAATCATACCGCCAACGTCAGCCTGTGCAAAAACCTCCGATTATTGTTCATATCCTTTGATAGTTTTACCCCTTAAATTCCACCGGATTTCATATCTTGAATAAACTATTATTCAATCTGTTATGGACCATAAACAAGGATCTGACCGCAACCAGATGATGATGTTCAGCCTCGAAAGTTTCATTGCCCCTGATTCCTTTGTTCGCGTTGTGGATACTTTTGTTGATTCAATTGACCTGAAAAGCTTCGGTTTTGCTCATGTGGATTGCCCGGATGAAGGACACCCCCTATCATCCTGCTATCCTGATGAAGCTTTATTTGTATGGTTACAGGTATTGCATCAGGACAAGCAGAAAACTCGAGCGTAGGGTAAATGAAAATCCAGGATATTACAGGCTCCGCCAGCAAATCTCAGAGCATCCCTTTGGTACACTGAAACGATAACGCGGTTTTACCCATACCCATATAAGAAGCAAAGAAAAAGTACTGGGAGAAGTTGAACTAATGTTTATCGGGTATAATTTAACCCGTTGCATTTCGATATTCGGGATTGAAAAACTTATTAAACTTCTGAAAGAGTTTTGTTTTAATCTTATTAAATCGAAAACAAGGCTTCTTTTAAGACCATATTACGGATTTATTTTTTCCGGATTGAAAATCACAACCTGAATAACAAAGGATTTTTATGGCCTTTTAATCCTTTAAAATAATCAGAATGATTTAAATTTATCCTTAAATTAAGGTTTTTGCCCAGACTCCCGTTGTGCGTTAGCGAAGAGAAAATTTTCAGAATAACATTTGTTTCCTATTTAAGAAACTCCTATCTTTGAAAAAATAATTAATGGATAAAAAATTCGATGTTGACTTTTTAGGTGATGCGATTGATTTTTTGAATTCACTTGACAAAAAGGCTCGTAGAAAGATATACTACAACGCCAAAAAAGCCCAATTTATAAATGATCCAGAGTTGTTTAAAAAGTTGACAGAGTATATATGGGAGTTTCGGACATTGTACGATAAAAAGTATTATAGACTATTAGCATTTTGGGATAAGACAGACAAGAGAGATGTTCTTGTTATAGCGACACATGGATTTGTCAAAAAGACTAAGAAGACTCCAAAAAATGAGATAAAGAAAGCGGAGGAAATACGAAAAACATATTTTGAACAAAAAATAAAGGAAAATGGACAAGGATAAATTACGCAGAAAGAGTCTGGATGAAATGATTGATGAACATATAGGCAAAGTAGGAACTGATGACAGAGATGCTTTCGAGGAAGAGTTACGTCTTGATATTTTAGGACAAACAATTAAAAGAATTCGGGAAGAGAAACATCTGACTCAGGCTCAACTCGGAGAAATGGTTGGTGTAAAAAAAGCCCAGATTTCGAAAATTGAAAACAATTTGACTGATGCAAGATTTGAAACGATCTTAAAGGTATTTAGGGCACTAAACGCAAAGATTAATTTTAATGTAGAACTCGGATAATCGCACAACATCACCTAAACCCAATGCGGGTAGGTCTTTGGTTTGCGAGCGTCAGTTTTTTAAATTAGCTATATTCCCGGTTGACAGGAAACGTCTCTGAAAGCCCGCACTGGGTTTAGCTGTGGGCGTTATACACAAGCTTAAATAAGTGCAAATACAACATTATATATTTATAAAATGAAATCCACCAGCCTTATGTTGAAGGTAATTATTATTTCCATATTCATTTTTACGAGTATGGTGTCAAGTGGGCAGGTTTCCAACTCAGGATATATAAGCTTAGGTGATGATTCAATCTTCTATGAAACTGCTGGATCAGGAAATGTCATTCTTTTTATCCATGACGGCATGTTACACAGCGAAGTATGGAATGATCAGTTTTCTTTTTTTTCAAACGACTTTGAAGTAATTAGATACGATAGACGAGGATATGGAAAATCATCCCCCGCTACTGGTACCTATACTCATCTGAATGATTTAGAAACTTTGTTTAAACAATTAAAAATTGACTCCGCAATCTTGGTTGCATGTTCATCTGGAGGAGCACTGGCTATTGATTTTGCTATTGAAAACCCGCAAAAGGTAAATGGTTTAGTACTTGTAGGCGCAGTTGTGGGTGGCTTTTCCTATACCAGCCATATGTTGAACCGCGGTGGACACTTGCCGGATAGTTTCGAAAATGATTTCGAGGAAAGTATTTATTATGCAACTAATGATCCGTATGAGATCTATTTTAAGAATACCAATGCAAAGGAAAAAGCAGTAGAAATGCTCAAAAACTATCCGCAAAGAATATATAATCGCCAAAAGTATATTCGACATGAAACACCTACTTATCGCAGATTGAATGAAATAAAAGTACCAACATTAATTTTGGTTGGAGAATTCGACATCCCGGATGTTCATGCACATGCCGGTGCAATTAATGCGAGTATCTATGAGTCGAAAAGATTAGTTGTTCCAAATTCAGGACATTTAATTCCCTTGGAACAACCAGCCTTATTTAATAGTACTGTTAAGGAATTTATAAATAATAATATTTCCGTAAACCTTCAAGCATCAGGGACGATAACGGTACATACCAGTCTTTGTTGTATTTGCCCTGACGGATATGGATCATCATACGGCCTGAGTCTATGTCAGCTATATCTAACCGGCTGGCTTCACCTGCACGCAAGCCCGCTGAATATATCAACGATAGCAAAACACGATGTTTAAGCAGTTCCGGAGCATTAAATAAAGCTTTGCACTCTTCATAGTTCAGTACTACCGGCAGTTTATTCTCCCGCTTGATACTTGGTAAATTGTAAAAGATTTTTTACGTAAATTTGATCTTGTATTCATAGAATAAGGATTTATGGGTTAAATCCCTTATACTATGAAAAATTCCTGTAAAGGCTATCCCGTCCCTGCAAAGAGGCGGGATTTAATGCAACACGCCATAAAAACAAAGCGGGGCGGGCATTTGTAATGATTGGCAAACTAAAAAATACAAACAGGCTACGGGCTGAAAGGTTGATCGGGATAACTCCCGCTCAATTTTTATGGCGGAACCGTTGGCAGTAATTTATACAAAATAGCAATTAAATGAAGAAAATAATAAAAGCAGGAATATTAATTATTATTGCTGGTATTTGTATTTTTATTGGACATATAATTTATTTATATAGCTTGACACCGGAAGAGGATTATCCGGAAGACACATATTTGCAAAATGAGCAGAATAAAACAGCTCTGATTATAGTCGCACACGATGATGATGCAAGTCTTTTTAGTGGGACAACCTCACTCCTAGCTGCAAATGGGTGGAATATTAATTTTCTCTGCTTTTATACGCATCTGCATCGCCCCGAGGATAACTCCATAAGAAAATTGGAAATGAAACAGGTCTCAGAAATTCAGGGTTTGAATAGTCTGGCCCTCATAGATTTTGCTATTGCCAGAGATAAAACCAAACAAAGTTATATGCCCATTCCTCATAATGAGTTTTCAGCATATTATAAGATTGATTCATTGAGAATGTATATATATGAATCCATTTCCAAATTTGCTCCCAGCATAATATTTACCCTTGACAATATCATCGGATATTATGGGCACCCTGAGCATGTCTTGGTTGGACAGGTTGTAGAGGAAATATGCAAATCAAATAAAGATTCGACAGGTTTTCCCGTCAAAAAGATTTACCAGGTGGTTTATCCTCCTTCAATGGCTAAAAAAATTATGGATAAAAAAGAAATATATCAGTATGGGAAAGAAATGTATCAGTGTAATGGAATGCCGGAACCTGATATTCAGATAGATATATCATCATTCGCTATTACAAAAAAAAGAGTCCTTTTAGCACACGCCTCTCAACATAGAAACATCAAAAAGTTTGTTCCATATTATCGAATCTTTCCAGGATGGATATATTGGAGAATCTTCAGATATGAGTATTTCAATATCCTGAGTATTAAATAGCTCAGGTCAACATTAAAATAAAATTGAGTTTACATCATGATATTAAACTACTGCCAACGTTCAAGTATAAGCGTAATGCGGTTTGAATGGCTATTATTGAGTGTTTGCTCCTAAGAAACATTGCGGTAGGCCATTCCCCCTGATTCGGAGATACTGATTTCGCAAGCTAACATTAATACTGCCAATGATTAGATCTCCAGGTATCTTTTTAAGAGGATCCCTTACGATCCGCCCAATCCATATGAGTTCTCAGATCAAAAAAGAAAGCGTAAAACAAGGGAAATGCAAAAATTAATGGTTATAGGTCAAATGAAAGTTTACTTTTTTTGCATCCAGAACAAGTAGTCCTAACGGATTAACAGTTTTATGGATTGTAGGAATTTTTCTTTTTTTTCTTTTCAGAATAGCTGGCAATAGTAAAGGGTTTGTTGATGAAAATAATTAAGTTGATATTGACAATTTCATTGTTTATAATGACTTATGGTAATTCAAAAGCACAACAAGTGAATAAGCCAGGGATTATTCTGATTTCAGCATAAAATACAATATTCTTCCGCTATATCCGGCCAGCACCTTACTGTTTAACCGGGCTAAAAGCCCGACTCAATGTAACCTGAGACAGGGCCTCAGGTATGGTTTTTTAACGGCTGATCTGCGCCCTTAAAGGGCATATTTACCTGTCTCTACGGGACGGAAAAAATGAAATCAACCTAGGTCGCTTTTCTTAAGGTTAAACGACTGGATAAATATACAGGTATATTTTATATCGAACTCTATTAATATTGAATTGATATAAAACATTATATCGTTGATTATGAAATCTGTTTTTTTTAAATAACTTAACCACGCTTTTTTACAAAAACACTTTTTCTTAAGAGTAAATCGATGGAGCCTGAGATAATAATTGTTTTAATCATCCTTTTTGTAACAGTTCTCCTGTTGATAATAGATTTAGTTCGGATAGATGTTGTTGCAATCAGTTGTATGCTTGCATTGGGCTGGACAGGTATTCTGACACCACAGGAAATGTTTTCGGGTTTTTCGAGCAATGCGGTAATTGCTATGATGGGCGTGATGATCATGGGGCGTGGTATTGCCCGGACAGGTATCATGGAGGGATTTTCAAAATTTGTGATTAGAAAAGCCGGAGCCCATCAAAAGAAACTCATAGGCTTGCTGTCTGTTTCTGCAGGTGTCTTATCGGGTTTTATTCAAAATATTGGTGCAGCCGCTCTTTTTCTGCCTGGCATTATTCAGGTATCCCGACGTACAAAAATACCGTCTTCTTCACTTATCATGCCCATTGGATTTGCCGCTATTTTGGGAGGGACCCTCACTATGGTAGGTTCCGGACCTCTTATTTTGGTCAATGATTTGCTGAAGAATGCCGGACATGATGCTTATAATCTCTTCAGCGTAACACCCGTGGGCATCGTTCTTTTACTATCGGGTGTCATTTTTTTCCTGCTGTTCGGAAAATATGTCTTACCCCATAAAGAAGCAGATGAATCTGCCCGGACGGAGCAGGAAAAACTGGTTGAAAAATTAGATCTTCCTCACAATATCAAATTTCTGACAGTTACCCATGGCAGTTCTTTAGCGGGCAAAACAACTGAACATTCAGGTATATGGAACCTTTATAACATCCATGTATTGGGCATTGGCAAAGGTGATGAAGTAATTTATGCACCCTGGCGTGAAACAAAATTCGAAGAGGGACAAATACTCGCTCTCCTGGGTTCGGCTGAGAATATAGACCGGTTTTCAAAAGATTATAAACTGCATGACACCTCTTCATCCCGCTATTTTTCAGACGATTTTAATCCCAATGTATCAGGCTTTGCTGAGATCATCATTCCTCCTGGTTCGGAGCTTGCAGAAAAATGCATAAGGGAATATTCCCTAAGAAAGCGCTATGGGGTAGAACCGGTTATGCTTTTCAATAGGGGCGATAGGGTGGAAGGAGATTTCTCGGATGTTGAGATCAGTCCGGGTGATACCCTTATTGTTTATGGAAGATGGGAAAAAATTATTGATGTAAAAGCAAGTTCCGATTTTGTTGTGCTGACTCCCTTTGATGCTGAAAGGAAAGACTCTTCAAAATCGGGTTTGGCAATAGCTTGCTTTACAATCGCCATTATTCTGGCCATGTTCGGTTTCCCGATCTCAATGGCCTTTTTAACGGGAGCTCTTTGCATGGTTTTTACCAGGGTACTCAATATCGCCGAGGCATATCAGGCTATAGAGTGGAAGGTGGTTTTCCTGCTGGCAGGGCTAATTCCGCTGGGTGTAGCAATGGAAAAAACCGGAACAGCTATGTTTCTGGCTGAATCCTTTATGGAACAGGTTATTGATTTGCATCCGGTATTCCTGGTAATCATGGTTGGGATTTTATCAACCGTTTTTTCACTCTTCATGTCAAACGTTGGAGCCATTGTAGTCCTGGCGCCCCTGGTCATGGGCATGGCCGGCATTGCAGGGATCGATCCAAGGCCCCTTGTGCTGATGGCAGCCGTATGTGCAGCGAACTCCTTCATATTACCTACGCATCAGGTAAATGCTTTTTTGATGTCATCAGGAGGGTATCGTAATGCAGACTATATTAAAGCGGGAAGCGGAATGACATTGATGTTTCTTACTATAGCTGTTCTTGTTTTCTATTTTTTCGTGATCTAACATAATTATTAACACATAAAATCAAATTCATTATGCTGATAAAACATTTTTTCATCAACAAAATTGCTCACAGCTCATACATTCTTGCTGGTTCAGATGTTTGTGCTGTTATTGATCCTCAACGTGACATTGATGTTTACATCAGTGAAGCCCGGGCTTTAGGCGTTGAAATAACGCATATTCTTCAGACGCATCTGCATGCCGATTTCGTTTCCGGCCACATGGACCTTGCTAAAGAAACCGGGGCAAAGATATACGTAGCAAGATCGGCCAGATGTACCTTCGATCACGTTGCATTAAGTGAAGGCGATACCATAGAGATTGAAGACATGGTTATAAAGGTCCTGGAAACGCCGGGACACACTCCGGAACATTTATGCTACGTGGTCACTGATACATCACGTGGTAAAGATCCTGTATGTGCTTTTGTAGGTGATACTTTATTTGTGGGCGATGTGGGTCGCCCCGATCTTTTCCCCGATATTGCCAGAGAGCTTGCCGGAAAACTTTACCACAGCCTTCATGATAAGATCATGAAACTTCCCGATTTTTGTGAAGTATTACCAGCACATGGGGCAGGTTCACTATGCGGACGGGCAATGGGAGCCAAATGGCATTCTGTCATTGGTTATGAGCGCAAGTATAATGAGGCACTGCAGATAAAAGACAAAGCAGAATTTATCAGGTCGCTCACCGAAGATATGCCTCCTGCACCTGACCATTTCAGCCGCTGCAGCGATATCAACCGCAAAGGGCCTTCTTTGCTTTCTGATCTGCCGGCCATGAAAGAGCTCAATCCCCAGACATTCAAGAAAATGTTAGAAAATGGCAATATAGCCGTTGTCGATACCCGCAGTTATCTTGCTTTTGGCAGTCAGCACATACCCGGGTCATGGAGTCTGGACTTCAACGGCAATCTGCCCACTTTTGCCGGCTGGGTCTTACCTCTGGAAAAAGACCTGCTTGTGGTGGCTGATAGTTATGAAGAAGCGTTGAAAACAAATATTTGGTTCAGGCGTGTTGGACAGGACCGTATTGTCGGATATCTTGACGGCGGCATGGTTGCATGGGCAGTAGCCGGCTTTAAAACCGGTCATGTTACACAGATATCTGCTGAAGAACTTCATGACATGATTTCCGGGACCTCAAAATTTGTTTTACTTGACGTAAGAGCCCCTCTTGAATTTGAAGATAACCACATTGAGGGAGCCATTAATATTCCGGTTGCCGATCTTCGGGTTAGGTATGCAGAACTTCATCGGGACGACTTAATAATTCTTATTTGCAGTTCGGGCAACCGTTCGAGCTTGGGGACCAGTATATTAAGCCAGCACGGATTTAAAAACCTGTATAATGTGGCAGGTGGCATGACAGGTTATAGTGCAGCCGGTTACACCAAACGATGCCGGGTATGTCAGAATCCCCATGGTTCCAGGTTTTATTCCAGGATAGAAGAGGTTAAAACACATTTTAAACCATAAGATTATGGAAACATTAAATGCCTTCTTTTCAGAGCTTAGCTGGTCTCCTTATGTTGTAGGTATTGGCATAGGCATTTTAAGCTGGTTGAGTTTTCTTATCTCAGGTAAACCATTAGCGACATCCACCACTTTTGCACAAATGGGGGGCATGATAGAAAAGGCCATCAGCGGGGAAGAGGTAAAAAATAAACCTTATTACAAAAAGATCAAGCTTGAAATAAACTGGCAGTCAATGTTGGTAGTGGGGGTAGTTATCGGTGCATTTTTATCAGCATTAATATCTGGTGACTTTCAAATGCGATGGCTGCCAACGCTTTGGTCATCGACTTTTGGCTCTGACGTGATGACCCGACTGCTCGTTGCAATGGGCGGAGGTGTTTTCCTGGGTTTCGGTGCACGCTGGGCAGGTGGTTGTACAAGTGGTCACGGTATCAGCGGTACCCTGCAGCTTGCGGTTTCAAGCTGGATTTCAGCCATCTGCTTTTTTATCGGCGGTATTTTAACCGCCTGGTTAATATTTAATATTCTGGCATAACTATAAGTATCATTATGACAATAAAAGAACGACTTACAAAAGAACAGGTAATACGTGATAAGAGACCTTTGTTAACAGGTCTTTTATTTGGCATAGCCTTTGGCTTTCTGCTGCATAAGGGAGGAGTAACCAAATATGATGTAATCCTGGGACAGCTTCTGCTTACCGATTTTACCGTGCTAAAAATTATGCTTTCAGCTGTTGTTACCGGCATGATAGGCATTTATGCCATGAAGTCGGCGGGTATGATCAAACTTACTATAAAAAAGGGCTCTGTAGGTCAGAATATACTTGGTGGTTTGATCTTTGGCATTGGCTTCGCTGTATTGGGGTATTGCCCTGGTACCCTTGCCGGTGCAATTGGTAACGGTTACTTTGACGCATTAACCGGAGGTCTGGCAGGTATTTTACTGGGAACAGTGCTTTTTGCACAATTATACCCTAAAATAAAGGATAACATACTTCAGCGAGGCAGTTACGGAGATATGACCTTGCCGAAGTTGTTAAAGGTAAATGATTGGATCATTGTTGTTCCTGTGGCTCTGTTTATTGTACTTTTGTTAGTATGGATGGAACGTAGTGGTTTATGATCCGGTCAGACCAAATAATTGCTGGATGGCAGGTTGAAGTTTGAAGGGAGTTAATAAAATAAACGATGCCCCTTGCGGAGCATCGTTTGGTTGTGATCCAGCTGGGGAAATTTTAAAAATACTTATATTATTGATATATAGATATATATAATGTTTATTGATTAGGTAAAATTTGATCCTGGTATAACAAAAACAGGATAAAAATTCCTCTTAGATCGTATTAATAATTGTTAATAAAAGCTGTTAATAAATATTTTTTATTTATTGAATGATTATTTATACTTTTATTTCACTTAATGACATTAAAAATATCTAACAATAATTTAAATTAATTTAATGATGTCGAAAATACAAAAACAAAAGGATAAAAGAATCGATAAAAATATGGCAAAAATCAAGATTAAATCGATTGAAGAACTGCAATCGAAGGAATATTTAACCGTCCAGGAGGCAGCTGCTTTATTAGGATATTCTGTACGCTCTATTTATCTTTTTATAGAATCCGGAAAACTTAAAGCTAAAAATCTTTCTCAACGAATGACCAGGATAAGAAGATCTGATATTGATGAATTATTTAACTAATCATATAAAGCCATGGAAAAATTGTGTAGTCTCCATTGTGATAAATTCAACAATCTAGTTGAACTATGTTTAAATGAAGCCGAGAAGCTTGATAACGTTGGAAAGATTATAAGGTTTTTAATTGAGAAAACAAATAATTGGCATTTTGATGGTGACGGAAATGATGTTATTTTTCGAGTGAATGAACTGGATATAGCTGAATATTTTGCAACGATCGAAATCCTAGAAAAACTCTTCCCAAAGGAGGACGAAAAAGCCAACATTGATTGGAATAAAGTGAAGGCTAATTATCGTAATAACAGACGCAATAAAATTTCTGCCATCAGGAAGATAATATCAGATGAAAATCCTGCCCTTCCGGGGCCATATCAGATGTTATTTAATTAAAAATAAGTTATGTGATATCCCTTGAAAACGCGAAATGATTCAAGATTTATCTCCTTACAAATTTTCTACATATTACAAGAGAATTTTAAAAAATGGTATCCATGGAATTGCAGGCATTGAGGTTTTTCAGGCCCGACAATTACTTGAATATGTAAAAAAAATGAAAGAAAAAAATCTTCGATTAGCCCTTGAAATGTTAAATGGTTCTAAAAATTATAATTACCCAGACGAATTTAAAGGGAAAGAACTTGATTATTGGATTACTCGTAATTATGGTCACGAAGAGCCTGATTATGCAATTAAAATTGTTGAGCAATTTATATCTGAACAATGTAATTCAATTTCTCATGGAAATGGAAATGAGGGAAAAAGGAAATCTTTACCGGAAATTGCAATGTTTTATTATTACGAGGGACTAGAAATCAAACGAGGAAAAGGAGAAAAAGAAGCAGATGGAATAGCATCTT
>Ga0068714_10003360_pt1 | contig 19083 bp, 12 predicted proteins | sample MTBNYHSulfiMetaG_FD_62988 | JGI IMG/M metagenome (GOLD analysis project Ga0068714, IMG submission 62988) | Enrichment culture microbial communities from rom New York Harbor, USA that are MTBE-degrading - MTBE-NYH (New York Harbor Sulfidogenic)... | ecosystem: Environmental > Aquatic > Marine >... | reverse complement strand
CACTCGATGCAGTGGGCCAGGTTGTTGTCCTCGGCCTGGGCGAAGCGGCCGTACTCGCAGTACTTGGAGAGCATCCCCGGGATCAGCCGGGTGGGGCAGACCCGGGCGCACAGGCCGCAGCTGATGCAGGGCTGGGGCTCGAAACGGACCACCTGATCCGGCGCCAGGACCACCACCCCGCCCATCTGCTTGGTGATGGGGGTCTGGAGGTCGTAAATGGTGTACCCGGAAAGCATCCCCCCGATGATGACCTTGCCCCCGTCGGCGGGGCTGATCCCCAGATGGTCCAGGATGTGGCCCACCGGGGTTCCGAGCATGACGCACATGACCCAGCACCGGCCGTCCGGCCCGGTGACGGTTATCCATTTCCCGGTCTGGGGCCGGCCCAGGGTCACCGCCAGGCCGACCCAGTAGGCCGTCTCCAGGCGGACGAAGAAGGCCCCCACCTCCCGGGGATCGGCCAGGGGAAGAGGGGTTTCACTGCCGGTGACGGTCTTGATCAGGACCGGTTTGAGCCCGTTGGGGTAGAGCCCCCCGTCCACCGCCAGGGTCGACCGAAGGCCGTGGTCCAGCAGCCCGGACAGGGCCTGGGCGTCGCCCCCCCGGCTGTCGGCCACGACCACCGTCCTGGCCGCCCCGGAGAGGGCGTGGACGGCGTTGAGGCCGCGGGCCAGGGCGGGGTGGTTGGCCCGGGCCAGATGGCGCTGGTGGGCCAGGCCCGGCTCCCGGTCCACCCCGGAGACGATGAGGGTGTAGATCGACTTGACCTCGGTCCCCTCCGGGCGGTCGAGGAAGCGGTCCTGATCGTAGGGGGTCATGTCCCTGATCACCGGCAGGGCCTGGACCCCGCTGGCCACCACCCCGGCCTCCACCAGCCGGCCGAACATCATCCCCCGGTCCGGCTCGTGGTGGCTCTTGGGCAGCTCCTGGGGCACCGGCGAGGGGGGTCCGGCGGGCTCCAGCTCCACGCACAGCCCGGTCCGCCCTCCGAGGAGGGGCTTGTTGACCAGCCGGACCACCCTGCCCGGGCAGGGGGCGTGGACCGGAGCCGAGTCGAAGTCGGCCGGGTCCGGCCGGCCGATCAGCTCGCCCTCGGCCACTACCTGATCGGGCTCGACGACGGCCTCGGCGGCCGGGCCGAGATGCTGTCTGAGCGGGATGAAGAGACGTTCAGGAAGGGGCAGGTCGGCGGGTGCCGGTTCCGGTCGGGGATCAGCCAGCCGGACAGTCCGGCGCAAATATAGGTTCATCGGTCCCCCTGGGATAGGTTACCCTGCGGGCCCGGCCTTGGCCGGATCTTGGACCGGGCGCGCCCAGGCCCCTCGATCCAACCCAAGCTGGCCAAAAATATAGATAAATCGTGCCAAGGCGGGCCTCGTCAAAAGCCCGCCTTCGAGACACCAAGCCTCTTGTAACTGAACGCACATACATTGTCAAGGGTCGGATGGCGACCTCCGGCCGGCCTGGAATTCCTCCTTCCGGACCCCTGCCGGAGATCGTTTCCCCTTGCCTGATAACGAGTTAACGGGTATGTTAAAAACCAATAAATAGTCAACCTGGAAAGTGAGGTTTCTAGAGTGGATTGGAACCAGGGCCCGGGCCAGCCGCCCAACCTCGAGGAGGTGGCGGCCAAGGTCAGGGACAAGTTCAAGGGATACAGGGGCAAGGGCGGCGGCAGGGTGATCGGGCTGATCGCCCTCCTGATCATCGCCGTTTTTCTGGCCACCTCGGCCTACTACACCATCGAGCCGGAGGAGACCGGGGTCATCCAGCGGTTCGGGGAGTACGTCCGCCAGACCGGCCCCGGCCTTCACTTCAAGCTCCCCTTTGGGATCGAGAGGGTGACCAAGGTCAAGACCGGGCGGGTCTTCAAGGAGGAGTTCGGCTTCCGGGCCACCCTGCCGGGGATCAGGAACCAGTTCACCAAGACCGGCTTCGAGGACGAGTCCCTGATGCTCTCCGGCGACCTCAACGTCATCGACCTGAAGTGGATCGTCCAGTTCAAGGTCCGCGACCCGGAGAAATGGCTCTTCCACATCCTCGACGGACGGGCGGCCATCCGCGACCTGTCCGAGTCGGTCACCCGGCGCAGCGTGGGCAACCGCTACTCCGACGACGTCCTGACCGTCCAGCGGGTGGAGATCGCCGCCCAGACCCAGAAGGAGCTCCAGGAGATCCTGGACCTCTACCAGGCCGGGGTCCAGGTGGTCACCGTCCAGCTCCAGGACGTCAACCCGCCCGAGCCTGTCCAGCCGGCCTTCAACGCGGTCAACGAGGCCCGGCAGGAGAGGGAGAGGATCATCAACGAGGCCCAGTCCGAGTACAACAAGATCATCCCCCGGGCCGAGGGTGAGGCTTCGCAGACCATCGCCGAGGCCGAGGGCTACGCTTTGAAGAGGATCAACGAGGCCAAGGGCGAGGTCAACCGCTTCCTGGCCGTCCTCAAGGAGTACCAGGCGGCCAAGGACGTCACCCGGGCCAGGCTCTACCTGGAGTCCTTCCAGAAGCTGCTGGGCAAGACCCAGAAGGTCTACATCGTCGACGAGGAGCAGAAGGCCCTTCTGCCCTTCATGCAGCTGGAGGGCCAGAAATGAAGGGCAAGATAATCATCGCCGTCCTGGTGGTCCTGATCTTCATCGCCTCCTCCTCCTTCTTCATCGTCGAGGAGGGCAAGCAGGCCATCGTCACCCAGTTCGGGCGGCCCATCGGCGAGCCGATCAAGAAGGCCGGCCTCAACTTCAAGGTCCCGCTCATCCAGAAGGTCCAGCAGTTCGAGAAGCGGCTCCTGAAGTGGGACGGCTCACCCAACCAGATCCCCACCCGGGACAAGAAGTACATCTGGGTCGACACCACCGCCCGGTGGCGGATCGCCGACCCCCTCCTCTTCCTCAAGACCGTGGCCAACGAACGGGGGGCCCTCTCCCGCCTGGACGACATCATCGACTCCGTGGTCCGGGACCTGACCTCCTCCAACCTCCTGGTGGAGATGGTCCGCTCGGCCGACTGGCAGCCCAAGCCGGCCTGGAAGCTGGCCCAGGAGATGGCCCAGGAGGCGGCCTTGACCAAGACCGGGGAGGAGTCGGAGCAGACCGAGGCGGATCAGGCCGAGGTCAAGACCGGCCGGCTGGGGATAACCCGGAAGATGCTGGCCGAGGCCCAAAAGCTGACCCCCAGCTACGGGATCGAGCTGGTGGACATCAGGATCAAGCGGATCAACTACGTCGATTCGGTCAGGCAGAGGGTCTTTGACCGGATGATCTCCGAACGGCAGCGGATCGCCGCCCAGCTCAGAAGCGAGGGCGAGGGGCGCCGGGCCGAGATCCTGGGCCAGATGCAGAAGGAGCTGGCCCGGATCCGCTCCCTGGCCTTCCGCCGGGCCCAGGAGGTAAAGGGGGCGGCCGACGCGGAGGCCACCCAGATCTACGGCCAGGCCTATAGCCAGGACCCGGAGTTTTACTCCCTCTCCCGGACCCTCCAGGCCTACGAGGACTATCCCAACCAGGCCTCGACCATGGTTCTGACCACCAACTCCGACTTCTTCAAGTACCTGAAGGGGTCCAATCGATAAGCCGCCCGGTCCGCCCGGGACCGCCCTGCCAACCCTCCCGGACCGCCGCGGCAGGCGGTCCGGGAGTTTTTTGCCCTGGAGGTTCGGCCGGGCCTCGCCCCTGGAGAGAAATCCAAGGGGCGGGCGGGCCGGAACCCGGGAGGGAGCCTTCATGGACCGACGGGTGACCATCTACGGCAAGGCCCGCTGACCCTTTACCGCCAAGGCCCGGGAGGCTTACGCGAGCAAGGGATATCGGGTCGAGTACCGGGATGTCAAGGCCGATTCCGAGGCCCTTGAGGAGATGCTGGGGCAAACCGGCGGCCAGAGAAGGATCCCGGTCATCGTCGAGGGCGACCGGGTGGAGGTCGGTTTCGGCGGCGGCTGACGGGTCTGAGCCTTCGGCCGGCGGCCGAAACCGGTCCTTCCGAGCCCCTGAAGGCGACCACCGGCCGGTCCCGGAAGGGGGGTCCGCCCCATCCGGCTCTCCCGGGCCCCCGTCCTTCCGGGCTGGTGTCAGGCCCAGCACTCCAGGCTCCCCGCCCCTCGACCCGAGGCGGTTTTGTTTGACACAACCGCTCAAATGAAGCTATTTTGAGTATCCAAAAGTAAGTCATAACCGGTTTGGAGCGAGAGGAGGCAGGCCTTGGCCGACACCAAGCCCATAAACCAGACCCCCCCCGAAACCGCCACCCAGCGCCTACCCCGGACTCCGCTGGACTCGGATGTCGAGCTTATCGCCGACTTCGATGTGGTCGAGGCCAAGGGAATCAACATCTCCGAGGGCGGCTTGGCCTTTGAGATCACCACCGGGCTCCCCTTTGAGATGCGGATCAAAAAGGGCGGCCACAACGGTCCCTTCAAGGCCGAGCTGGTCTGGATGAAGCGCCTGCCCGACGGGGCCTACCGGATGGGGCTCAAGTTCGCCGAGGGCCAGAAACCGCCCAAGATCTGAGGATAGGCCCCCCGTCGGTCTTTGGGCCCAACCCGCGCTGGAAAGGCTATGGCGAGGTCAAGCTCGGCCGGCCACGGCCAGCGGGGGTCGGTAATTGTTTTTTCAGTCCGTCCGAGCCCCTGGTTCCACGCCCCCTGGATAACCCGCCAAATTCATTCGTGAAAAATCCGGGCCGGAAGCGAGGTTTTTTCGGAGACATCCCCGGACCAGGTCTCGTGGTGTCAGGGGTGACCCTGACACCACATAATTGCTTGGAATTACGGAAATTTATTGAACCGGGGGGATTCGTCGGACCAGATTGCCCCGGCGTTTATGTTCCCGGCGACGAGGGGCGGAGGCGAGGCAGGAGGCCCAAAAGGGTCTGGGCCGGGGAAAGGCGAAAGTCTGGTTACGCTTGGCTAACCCAACCTAGCCGGGCTAGCCCGCCTCGACCGTCCATCTCTCCAGCAGCTCCCGGTCCTCCGGGGCCATGGAGGTGATGGTCAGCTCGTGGACCGGACCGCCGACCCCCTCCTCCAGCCCGGTCACCTTGGCGTAGATGTCCTCGAAGCAGTGGGCGTCGACGCAGAACTGGAGCTTGAGCCTGAGGTCGCTGAGGGGCTGGAAGGGGGTCTCCAGCCTGGCCTTGATGGTCCTCTTGGAGAGGCTCAGGGTCCGGCCCGAGCAGGGCCGGCCGACCACCTTCTTGCCGTCCACCAGCCAGCAGTCAAAGGGCAGGTCCAGCCGGAACTCCTCCCCGCCCCGCTCCTCCAGGGGCAGGGAGAGGCCGTAGGGCGGGCCCACGGCCCGGACCGGGTAGAAGACCAGGGGACGGTGGAGGCCCTTCATGACCACGGTCTGGGGAGGGTCGACGGTGACCTTGTCCCTGACCGACTCGTAGGTCGCCTCCCCGATGAGGACCTGCCCGCCGGTGGAGTTGGCCTCTATCCTGGAGGCGGTGTTGACCGCGCTGCCCACGAAGCCGTACTTGACCCGCTTGTCGGAGCCGATGTTGCCGACGATAACCTGACCGGTGTTGATCCCGATGCCCATCTCCAGGGGGGGATGCCCCTCGGCCGCGATCTCCTGGTTGAGCTCTCTCAAGGCCAGCTGCATCTCCAGGCCGCAGGCCACGGCCCTCAAGGAGTCGTCGTCCCTTCTCACCGGGGCCCCGAAGACCACCAGGATGGCGTCGCCGATGAACTCGTCGATGAGCCCCCGGCGGGTGAAGATGACCTCCGACATCCGGCCCAGGTAGCGGTTGAGAAGGCGGACCATCTCCTCCGGGTCCCGGTTCTCGGAGAGGGAGACGAAGCCCCTCAAGTCGGACATCATGATGGTCACCGTCTCCAGACGGCCGCCGATCCGGCGGGCCTCGGGGGAGCCCAGAACCTCGTCGGCCACCTCGGCCGAGACGTAGCGGGAGAAGGTCTCCCGGATCAGCTTGACCAGCCGGAGCCTCTCGGTGGAGGCCTTGAGGATGTTGCCCAGCATCCGGTCCCTGGTGGCGGCGATCTCCCCTATCTCCCGGGGGGTGTCCGGGGGCAGCTCGATCCTGGCCCGCTCCGGATCGTCCTCCTCCATCCTCCGGTTGGCCGCGGCGATGGTCTCCAGGGGCCTGATGATCTTCCGGACGAGGAACCGGGTCAGGGTCAGCCAGACAAAGAGGATGATCACCCCCACCAGGGCGGTGATCCTGAGGGCGTAGAGACCCAGCTCCAGGGCCGTCCCTCCCTGGCTAAAGGCCCGCCAGCCCACCGACCAGACCATGAGGATGGCCTCGATGATCAGAATCCGCCAGAAGACCCCCCGGAGAAGGGTCTGCTTGACCCCGGGCCGGGGCCGGTCCTGGGGCGGAGCTTGGGTTCCGGTCCTGGGCATCATCCCTAAACCGTACAGAGGATTGTAAAGCTGTCAATGTCCCGGCAGCCTCAAAAGGGCCACAGGAGGGGGATCAAGACCGAGGCACCGGCCCAGACCAGGAGGTTGAGGGGCAGGCCCAGCTTGAGGTAGTCCCCGAACCTGTAGCCGCCCGGCCCGAAGACCAGGAGGTTGGTCTGGTAGCCGATGGGGGAGGCGTAGCAGGCCGAGGCCCCGAAGCAGATCCCGATGATGAACGGCCGGGGGTCCACCCCCAGCCCGGCCGCGGTGGAGACGGCCACCGGGACCAGGAGGACGGCGGTGGAGTTGTTGGACAGAAAGTGGCTCAGCAGGCTGGTCAGAAGGATGAACCCCGACAGGACCACGGCCGGGCTTAAGCCCGAGAAAAGGGCCAAAAAGCCCCTGGCGTAGAGGTCGGCCGCCCCCGACCGTTCCAGACCCGCGCCCAGGGCGATGGTCCCCACGATCAGGAGGAGAACCTTGAGGTCCAGGGAGCGGTAGGCCTCGGACAGCCGGAGACACCCCCCCAGGACCATCAGCAGGGCCGCGGTCATGGCGCAGACCAGGATGTCGGCCAGGCCCAGGGCGGCCGCGACCACCATGGCCAGGAAGATGATCCAGGCCAGGGGGGCCCGACGGCGGATCTTGATGTCCCTGACCGCGTCGAGGACCACGATCAGCTCCCCCCCGGTCCGGAGATCCTCCAGGGCCCGGCGGGTGCACTGGACCAGGATGATGTCCCCCACGGTCAGCCTCAGGCGGCCCAGCTTCTGCTGGGAGTAGTGGACCTGGCGGCGTTTGACCCCGATGAGCTGAACCTCCGGGGAGCGGCCCAGCCCGGTAAAGGCCAGGTGCCGCCCCACCAGGCCGGAGCCGGGGGGGACGATGAGCTCCACCAGGACCTTTCTCTGATCCAGGGGCCCGGCCAGGCTCTCCTCCTGGCCGTGGAGGAGATCGGCCGCCCGGCTGGCCAGGACGGCCATCAGCGCGTCGGCCGTGGCCGTGACCAGGACCACGTCGCCCGGCCTCAAGGAGACCCCGGCCCGGTCCGGGTCGAGCACGGTCCTCCCCCTGATGACCTCGTAGATCTCCACCCCGGGGTGATCCCGGCCCAGCCCGGTCCGGGGGTCGGCTCCGGCCAGGGGGCTGCCCTCGGGGATGAGAAGCTCGGAGATGTAGCGGGCCTTCTCATCCTCCTCCAGCCGGCAGACCGGGGCCTTGTGGTCCGGCAGAAGCTTCCCGGAGAAGAAGAACAGAAAGATCCCCCCGGCCAGGACCAGGGCCGCGCCCAGGCCGGAGAGCTCGAACATGCCGATGGGCCGCCCGGTCAGCTCGGCCGCCAGGTCGGAGACGATGATGTTGGTCGAGGTCCCGATGAGGGTCGAGGTCCCGGCCAGGATGGAGACAAAGGAGAGGGGGATCAGAAACTTGGAGGGGCTCAGGTCATAGCGGCAGCAGACCTGGATGATGACCGGAATGAAAAGGACCACCACCGGGGTGTTGTTGATGAAGGCCGAGGTCGCCCCGGCCAGGACCAGGCAGAGAAGAAGGAGCCGGGAGCTCTCCCCCCGGGTGAAGTCGATTATCCTGGCGCTCAACCCTTCCAGGGCCCCGGTGGTGAACAACCCCCGGCTGACGATGAAAAGACAGGCCACGGTGACCGGGGCCGGGTGGGAGAACCCGGCCAGGGCCTGGGCCGGGGTGAGGAGGCCGGTCAGGATCAGGGCGACCATGATCCCCGCGGCCACCAGGTCCACCGGGACCAGCTCGGTGACCAGGAAAAAGACGGCCGCGGCCAGGATCAGGGATATCAGCCAGATCTCCATCCTCTCTCTAGACCCTCCTGGCCCGGATGGTTCAGGGAGACCGCCTCGAGCGACCCGATTCAGGGGAAGGCCGGGCGGGCCGCCGGAGACCCCGGGGGAAGGCTATCAGGAGGGCCCCAACCGGGGCCGGACCCGATCCCCGCTCATCCGGATCGGGCCGGCGGGGGCGGTTTCCCAAGAGCCTTCCGCCGCGGCCGGCCTTGGCCCTTCCCGGCCAGGAGGCCTTTGGGGAAACAGCTCCCAGGGGCGGCCGGGGAGCCGCCCGGAGATCACTTGGCGATGATCGGCGCGTCAAAGGCCACCTCGAAGGTGAAGTCGTCGCCGAAGACCTTCCCGGGCTGGTCCATCTTGAGGCTGCCTTTCAGCCGCTCCCCTTCCACCGCCGCCTGACCGACCACATTTTCGGGCGAGCCAGAGTAGCTGACCGACCCGTCCTTGACCCAGAACCAGAGGGCCTCCGGCTTCATCTCGGGGTCCACGGCGACCTTGAGGTGGTTGACGAACTCGTTCCAGTCGTCCTTCTCCCTAAGCTGGGCCTGGACCGCCTTGGCCGAGATGGCCTTCTCGGTCAGAACCACGATGAGGTTGACCTTGTTATCGTAGCCCAGGGCCTTTTGACGGAAGGCAAAGGCATGGCCAAAGCTGTATTTTTTATCGGCCAGGGCCAGGAACCCGGAGCCGGTCAGGCCCGGCTCCGGGGAACCCGTTTCCTGGGCCGCCTTGGCCTCGGCCTGGAGCTGGAAGGAGAGGTCGTTGTCCAGGACCCTCTTGACGGCCTCCTCCTCCGACTCCGATTCCTGGCGGGAGAAGGTTTTTCCGGAAAAAGAACCCAGGAGCATCCACCGGCCGTCCTTGTTCCTGAACCGGAAGACGTTCAAGGAGATGTTCTCCTTATCCTCCAGCTCGGTCTGGAGGACGAGAATGGCCTCCTGATCGTCCCGGTCGAATTTGCGGAGCTTGGTGGTGCCCAGATCCGGGAGGATGTCCTGGATGAACCCCTTGGCCTCGGCCAGGTCCTCCCTGGTCATCTTTTTGGCCTCCGGCTTGGGCGGAATCACCAGGTCCATGAAGGCTTCCGGGTCGGCGGCGATGATCGCCTGGCGGACCTTGTTGTAGAGATCGACCAGCTCCTCCTGGGTGACCGGCTGAGCCGCGTTCCCGATCCCCGGAGCGGCCGGCCCGGCCGCCAGGGCCACCGCCAAGAGGACCATGGTTATCCGGATTGAAGACCTGTTCATGACCTCCTCCTTGGAATCCGGGGAACGATTCTGATAAAAAGGGTTTCGACCGCCGAGGCCGCTTTGGAACCTCCCGGGCCCGGGTCGGGCCGGGAGGGCGGCTCTGGAAATTTTAGCAGATATTCCTCCGGCCGGCCGCCTTAATCGGCCTTGATCCTAAAGCCGAGGGCCGGCTTTGAGGCCATCTCCAAACTCCCCGGCCGGCCGGGGGCAGGGGCCGCCAAGCGCGGGCCGGGGGAGGAATGGTTTTTCTCCGGGCCAGGGGTGGACCCAGACTCCCATGGGGGCTTTCCCCCCGGCGTGGCCAAAGGCCCCGGCCCGGGCTATGATGGCCCCATGCCCCAGCCCCCCTCCCTGAAGACCATCCGCCTCCCGGTGAGGGCCCTGGTGGAGGCCTTCTTCCGCTCCGGGGACCTGGTTTTGACCGCCGCCGGGAGCCCGGCCCGGGCCATCCGGGCCCACCGCCTCTACCAGGCCGGCCGGCCGGAGGGCTACCGGGCCGAGGTCCCGGTGGGCTCGACGGTCACCGTCAAGGGGTTCTGCCTGGAGGTCAGCGGCCGGATCGACGGGGTCACGGAAACCCCGGAGGGACCGGTCGTCGAGGAGATCAAGACCTGGGTCCGGCCCCCGGCCGCCGGCGAGGCCGAGAGGCGGCCGGCCCACTGGGCCCAGGCCAAGGTCTACGCCCACCTCCTCCTGAGCCAGGGGGACCAGGACCGGGCCCTTCTCCGGCTGGTCTACCTCAGCCTGAGCGGAGGCCAGCCCCTGGTCCTGGAGCAGAGCTGCTCCAAGGCCGAGCTGGACGGGTTCTTCGACCTGCTCACGGCCGGGTTCGTCGACCGCCTCCTCCTTAAGAAAGCCCGCCTGGAGGCCAGGGACCGGTCCATCGCCGAGCTGAAGTTCCCCTTCCCCTCCTTTCGGGCCGGCCAGCGGGCCATGGCCGTGGCCGTCTACCGGGCCGTCCAGGACGGCCGGCGGCTCCTGATCCAGGCCCCCACCGGGGTGGGCAAGACCGCGGCGGTCCTTTTCCCGGCGGTCAAGGCCCTGGCCCAGGGAGAGGCCACCAGGCTCTTCTACCTTACCGCCCGGACCACCGGCCGCCTGGCCGCGGAGCAGGCCCTGGACCGGATGAGGGCGGCCGGGCTCACCCTGACCTCGGTCACCCTGACCGCCCGGGAGAAGATCTGCCCCCAGGACCGGCCGGCCTGCGACCCGGAGCTCTGCCCCAGGGCCCGGGGCCACTTCGACCGGCTGGGGGCGGCCCTGGAGGAGGCCGCCTCCCGGACGGCCTGGACCAGGGAGCGGATCGAGGCCCTGGCCTTGGATCACCGGGTCTGCCCCTTCGAGCTCTCCCTGGACCTGGCGTGTGAGGCCGACTGCGTTATCGGCGACTACAACTACGCCTTTGATCCCAGGGCCTTTCTCCGCCGCTTCTTCGACCCGGACCTCTTCCGGCCGGGGGAGGAAAGGTACGTCTTTCTGGTGGACGAGGCCCACCAGCTCATCGACCGGGCCCGGGAGATGTTCTCGGCCGGGCTTTCCAAGCAGTCCTTCCTGGATCTCCGGCGGGCGGTCAAGACCGACCTGCCCCGGCTTTTCAAGGCCGCGGGCAGGATCAACTCCTTCTTCCTGGACCTCCGCCGCCGCTGCCAGGAGAGGGATGGGGCGATCCAGGAGAAGGAGGACCCCAAGCCCCTCTACCCCCTCCTGGAGGAGTTCTGCCGCCTGGCCGAGGAGTGGCTGGCCGGCGGAGAGCCGGCCCCTTTCCGGGAGGAGCTCCAGGAGCTCTTTTTCTCCGTCTCCGGTTTCCTCAAGGTGGCCGAGGAGTACGGCCCGGGCTACGCCACCCTCATGGAGGCCAAGGGCCGGGAGGTGGACTTAAGGCTCTTCTGCCTGGACCCCTCGGCCAGGCTGGGCAAGGCCCTGGACCGGGCCGCGGCGGCGGTCTTCTTCTCGGCCACCCTGGCTCCCCTGGACTACCACGCCCGGCTTCTGGGCTGCCCGGAGGGGGCTCCCAGCCTGACCTTAGGCTCGCCCTTCCCCCGCCGGAACCTGAAGCTGCTCCTGGCCGAGAACGTCTCCACCCTCTTCGGCCAGAGGGAGAGGACCAAGACCTCCCTGGCCCGGACCCTGGCCGGCCTGGTCAGGGCCCGGCCGGGCAACTACCTCCTCTACTTCCCCTCCTACCAGTACCTGGAGCTGATCCGGCCGGAGCTGGCCCAGGACCTTGAAGGGGCGGAGATCATCTCCCAGAGCCCGGGGATGGGCGAGCCGGAGCGGGAGGACTTCCTGGCCCGGTTCGGGACCGGCAACCAGGGGACCCTGGTGGGCCTGGCGGTCATGGGCGGCATCTTCGGGGAAGGGATAGACCTCCGGGGCGACCGGCTGACCGGGGTGGCCGTGGTGGGGGTCGGCCTGCCCCCCCCGAGCCCGGAGCGGGAGCTGATCCGGAGCCACTTCGACGGGCTTGTGGGGGCCGGGTTCGAGTACGCCTACCTCTTTCCGGGCTTCAACCGGGTCCTCCAGGCCGCGGGCCGGGTGATCCGCTCCGAGACCGACCGGGGGGTGGTCCTGCTGGTCGACCAGCGGCTGGGAAGGCCGGCCTACCGCCGGCTCTTCCCCGGCCACTGGAGGCCGGTCCGGGTTCCGGGGCCGGCCGGGCTGGAGGCGGCCCTGGCCAGGTTCTGGGGGGAGGAGGGGGTCTGATTAAGGGAGGTTACAGAATGGGTAATGGGTCTTTAAGAGGGTCAGGGGCGTAATCCTGAGGATACCTTTAACTATCTTGAAATAATGATAAATAACCCCTCACCCCGACCCTCTCCCCCTGGGAGGGGGCGAGGGAGTGAGAGGGGACGGGTTAAACGGGAGAGGGAGACCGTCGGAGGAGACCGGGAACGGTGGGTTACGCTTCGCTAACCCGAATATTTCATGAAGACCGCCAAAAGGTGAAGATAAAAAGAGGTAATTCAAATAGTTAAACCTGAATTAAAGCGGTTTTACCCGATGACAGTTTGTACCCTTAGCCCAGGGGGAAAAATTTGGCGGTCTTCACCCCCCTGGAAGTAAATAGACCGAGCCGAAGGCCGCATCTGCTTCGTTGCGTGACACTCGCAATAGGGCAACTATAGCTTCGTGTCCCGCGCCTTGCATCTGCGGCCAACTCGACTCGTGAAATATCCGGGCTAACCCACCCTACGCCGGAACGGAAGCCGGGATGACAGGCCGATCTCCAGGCTGGAACAGGAGGGCCGGAGAAGGCCCGGAGCAGCCCCACGGAGACCGCCGAAGAAGACCGGGGAGGTAGGGTCAGGCTTCGCTAAACCAACCTTAACGACTTGGCCGGCCTAAGGTCGGGGAAGACGGCCTCCAGGTTCATGGTCTCCGGGGCCAGCCGCCTCAGGCTGGGCGCGCCAAGGGCTCTGCGCCACTCCCAAGGGACCTCCCCCCTGACCCGGAGCCGGACCACCCCCTCCGGGTCCAGCCCGGCCAACCGCTCCTGGAGCCAGGCCTGGGGGTCAAGCCCCTTCAGCCTCCCTCCCTCCAGGTCCACCTGAATCATCGGCCTGGCCGGCAGCTCGCGGAAGGACCAGCCCAGGAGCCGGCCCCTGACCGCCCCCCGGGTCCCGAGGCGGACGGTCAGGCAGCCCTTGGGCTCGTCCTTCTCGGCAAAAGAGGTCCGCTCGATGGAGCCGGGGTAGAGTACCGGGGCCTTGAGGGGACGGCCCCGGAGATCGTTCGTCAGGACCTGGTGGCGGTGGATGTGGCCGGAGAGAAGGGCGGCCAGGCCGGGGGGCAGGTCCGCGGCTTTGATCACCTCCTCGCCGGAGCGGAAGGTGTAATCGGCCGGGCCAACTCGGGCCCCCTCGAAGCAGTGGTGGCAGCACAGCAGCCGGGCCTCGGCCGGCGGCTCCCGCCAGCCGGTCATCTCCAGGAGGGACCCGAACCCGGAGCGGATCTCCCGCTGATAGGGGAACCCGGCCAGGGCCAGTCGAAAGCCCCTTCTCTCCAGGACAAAGGTCCGGGGCCGGTCGAAGATGTGGATCAGGGGGTGGCCGGCCAAGAGGCCGTAGGGGATCTTGGAGCGTTCGTGGTTGCCCGGGACCAGGAAGACCGGCACCCCGGCCCGGGCCACCCGGAGAAGCGGCTCGAAGGCCATCTCGGCCAACCGGGCTGGGACCCTGGACCGGTAGAGAAGATCGCCGCCGTGGACCAGGCAGTCCACCCGGCCCGCCAGGGCCGGGGCCAGGGCCCGCTCCAGGTTGGCGAAAAAGTCCGGCCCCCGCCTCCGCCGCTCCACCCGGGGCCTGAAGGTCAGGTCCAGGCCCAGGTGGGTGTCGGCCAGGAAAAGGATCTTAAGGGCCAAGAGGTGCCTCTACCCGGCGGAAGAGCCAGGGGATACGACCTCCCCGGGCTGGCGCTCCAATGAGGGACCCCTCATGGCTCAGGGTCAAAAATACCCCCTCGTTCGGCCGGCCGTCAGGGGTGTGACCCCAACGTCAGCCTAACTCCCGCCATTGACCAGGTCCTCCCCCTGAACCCGTGTCCGGTCACTCCCGGCCCGAAGGAACCAGTCGGGTTTTGCGGCCGAACTGCTCCCGGACCTTGGTCATGGTCAGGGGGAGGCGGAGGTACTCCCCTTCGAGCCAGAGGGGGACCTGATCGGTCAGAAAAGGGCCGGGGAGCCAGCCGTCCTGGCCGCCCAGGAGGACGAACCAGTTGGCGTCCGGGTCGGCCAGGTCGGAGATGTGCCTGGCTTGGGAGCCGTAGCGGACGGCATGGCGCCGGTCGGTGGGGCCGTGGGCGGTCTTCATGACCGTGGTCGCCCCGCCCGAGGCCGGGTAGTCGCCGTACCGGTAGCGGCCTCCCAGGAGGGGGATCCTGGCCAGGGGGTGGGCCACCTCCAGGCGGTGCATCTCCCCCCAGTTCCGGAACCTCTTCAGGCCCTCGGCGCAGGCCGAAAGGGCGGCCTTAAGATCGGCCCGGGCCGGACCGGCCTCCTCGGCGGCCAGATCCCGGGCCAGCCTCTCCACCAGGCCGTCCCCGTCCAGAACCACCCCGGCCGCCATCTCCGACAGCCTCCGGCCGTAGAAGGACCGGGCCAGATGGTTGACCAGGAGCTGGAAGGCCAGGGCCGGCCGGGAGGCGGCCGACAGCCGGCCGTCAAAGGCCTCCACCAGGCCGAGGACCTCCCCCGCCTCCCCGGCCCGTTCCTTCTCCCCGGCCAGGCTCAAGACCACCGCTTTCAGGTCCAGGCCGACCGGGGTGGTCACGTCGAGCTGGAGCCTTCTCAGGTCCTCCAGGCCGACCTTTTCAGGGCCGCCCAGGAGCCCCCTCAGGCGCCGGACCCGGTCGTTGGAGGTGAAGCTGAAGCCCAGGGGAGGGTTGTGGATCACCGGCCGGTTGTTGGCCGAGACCAGGAAGCCCTCCCCGGGGTTGAGGGCGAAGGGGAGCTCCTCCGAGTCCAGCAGCCCCTGCCAGGACTGGTCCGGAGCGCCGGGGTCCAGGCCCAGGCCCGGCGGCTCCGGGTAGCTCCGGCGGGGGAGGTGGACCGCCAGGACCTGACCGATGTTTCCCCGGGGATCGGCGAAGAGGACGTTCTGGCCGCTGACCCCGTAACCCCGCCAGGCCGCCTTGAACTCCTCCCAGGTCCGGGCCCGGTTGGCGGCCAGGATGGCCCCGATCTCGTCGCTGGCCTGGTGGCCGACCCACTTGAGGCAGAGCGACGGACCCTGGTAGTCCTTGAGGAGGGGGCTGTCGGTGACCACCGGGCCCAGATCGGTCTCCCGGATGGTGATCTCCTTGTCCGGCCACCACCTGACCTTGATCCTTTCCTTGCGCGCCCTGAAGCGGTCCTCCGGAAGCCCGGAGACGTCGTAGAGGTCGGAGGAGGCGGCCCTCATGTTGGTCCCGCCCCAGGCCAGACCGGGGTTGCGGCCCAGGGCCACGGCCGGCAGCCCGGGGATCATCAGCCCCAGGAGATGGTAGGAGGGCGACTTGAGGCCGCAGATCATCCAGAAGTTGGGCATCGTCACCCCCAGGTGGGGGTCGTTGGCCATCAGGGCCGAGCCGGTGGAGCTTCTTCCCGGTCCCACCACCACCGAGTTGGAGCCGGACCTGGGCCCGGCCAGGAGAAGGCCCAGGAGGGCCTCCCGGCCCGGGCCGAAGCTGGGCAGCGATCTTCGCCCCCCCTCCAGGTGGAAGCCCCAGACCTGGTCCCAGTCCGGGGCCCCCCGGGCCTGAAGAAGGCGGAAGTAGCTGAGCCAGTTGACGTCGGCCCCGAAGAGGCGGCTCAGGATCAAAACGTCCCTGACCGTCCAGGGCTCCCTTTTCAAGCCCAGGGCGGCGAACTCGTGGGGCAGCTTCCGGGCGCGGGTGAGGAAGAAGTTGACCCCCTCCACGTACCGGGTCAGCCAGGCCCGGGTCGCCGGGGGGAGGCTCCTCTCCATGGCCTCCGCGGCCCGGTCCAGCCCCAGGAGCCGGATGGTCTGGTCGACGTCGGTCAGAAAGGGCCCCAGGGCCTCGGCCAGCCGGCCCTGGGAGCCCAGGCGGGAGAGCTCCATCTGACCCAGCCTCAGGTGAGCCTGGACCAGGCCCAGGGCAAAGGCCAGGTCCAGGTCCTCCTCGGCCTCGATAAAGGGGATCAGGTGCTCGTCCCAGTGGATGACCACCTCGCCCCTGACCGGGGCCCCCTGGGCGGGGAGGGCCGCCAGCCTGGCCTCCAGGCCGGCCGGCCTGGGCAAGGGGCGGATCAGGCCGCAGCCCCACAGCCCCGCCAGGGTCAGGGCCAGGGAGAGAAGGAAGCAGGTCCGGGGCAGGGCAGCGGGCAAGGCGTCGACCCGGGTTGGGGGTGGTTATTAGGGTGCAGGATACTCCAGGCCGCCCGGGCCCACAACTCCGGGACCGGGCCGAAGACCCCTTTACCCCGGCCCGGATTGAGGGTATCCATGGGAGGAGGACCGTTCCCGGCCGGACCGGGGAACATTGAGAGGCGCCTCAGACCATGATCCGCTCCATGAACGTGGCCTGGTGGATCCACCGCTGGGCCAGCATCCATCCGGCCAAGCCGGCCCTGATCTTCGAGGACCGGGAGATCAGCTACCGGGAGCTCCACCAGCGGGCCAACCGGGCCGCGGTCTGGCTCCAGGAGCTGGGGATAGAGAAGGGCGACCGGGTGGCCCTCTTCTCCACCAACTGCCCGGAGTTCATCGAGCTCTACCTGGCCTGCGCCCGCCTGGGGGCCATCTTCGTCCCCCTCAACTTCCGCCTGACCGCCCCCGAGCTGGACTACCATCTCCGTGACTCCCGGCCCCGCCTCCTGGTCTTTCACCACCTGGTGGCCGGGAGCGTCGAGCCCCTGGACCTGGCCGCCTACCGCCCGCCCCTGCTCACGGCCGTGATCGGCCCTCCCCCCGCCGACGGCCAGACCCTGGACTTCCGCGGCCAGACCGAGGCCCTGGACGGCCGGCGGCCCTTTGTGACCGACTCCCTGGGCCCGGCCGACCCGGAGGAGCCCCAGGTGATCATGTACACCTCGGGGACCACCGGCCGGCCCAAGGGGGCGGTCCTCTCCCACCGGAAGACCTTCTTCAACTGCCTCAACGCCGACATCTTCTTCCGCCTCCATTTCGAGGATGTGATGCTCATCCTCCTGCCCCTCTTCCACTCCGGGGGGCTGTTCATCATGGCCTCGCCCAGCCTCTACAAGGGGGCGACCATCATCCTCCACCCCCGCTTCGATCCGAACAAGGCCTACGCCGACATCGAGCGGCACCAGGTCACCAAGTTCCTGGGGGTGCCCACGGTCTTCAGGTCCCTCCTGGGGGTCGAGCCCGGTAAAAGGGGCGACCTCTCCTCGCTGAAGGTCTGCGCCATCGGGGGGGAGAAGACCACCCCCGAGCTCCTGGCCCGGTGCCGGGAGGCCGGCTTCTCGCTTCGCCAGATCATGGGCCAGACCGAGACCTCGATCCTCCTTTGGGCCTCGGAGGAGGCCTCCCTCCAGCGATCGGGAACGGTGGGCCGGCCGGTCTTCCACGCCGAGGTCAAGCTCCTGGGCGAGGACGGCCGGGAGGTGGAGCCGGGCCAGGTGGGGGAGATCGTGGCCCGGGGCTCGATCCTGATGAAGGAGTACTGGCGCGACCCGGTCAAGACCGAGCGGACCATGCGGGGCGGCTGGCTCAGGACCGGCGACCTGGCCCGCCAGGACGAGGACGGCTTCTTCTACCTGGTCGACCGGGCCCGGGACCTCTACATCTCCGGGGGGGAGAACGTCTACCCGGCCGAGGTGGAGAGGGTCCTCAAGGAACACCCCAAGATCAGGGATGTGGCCGTGGTGGCCGTGCCCCACCAGACCTGGGGGGAGGTGGGCCACGCCTTTGTCATCCCCAGGGACCAGACCCGGCCCGACCTGGAGGAGATCCGGAGCTTCTGCCGGGGCAGGCTGGCCGCCTTCAAGTGGCCCCAGGGGCTGACCCTGGTGGAGGAGTTTCCCCGGACCCCCCTGGGCAAGGTCCGCAAGTTCCTCCTTCTCCAGGAGAGCGGCCGGCAGGAGGGCTGAGGCGGCTGAGGCCCGGGCTCAAGGTCTCGGAGAGGCCCGTTCCGGGCTTTTGGCTCTTGGCCCGGTGGTGGTGAAGTCGGCCCCGCCGGGCTCGAAGGTGACCGCCCAGCGCGGCCCGGGAAGCCCCTGGTCCACCAGGTGGCGGAGGTTGTGCTGGCCGAACCTGCCCAGGCCGGTGACCTTGATCCTGAGGGGGAGCCGCTCCCCTTCCTGGAGCACGGACAGGAAGGCCAAAAAAAGGCCGGGGTCCAGGGACCCGGCCTCGCTGAGGTTCAGCTCGATGGGCCTTAAACCCCCTCCCAGGCCGATCAGGGTCCCCATCAGCCCCCGGATGGCCCCGGGATCGAGCTTGCCGCAGGGGCAGATCCGGACCTCGTCGCCGCGGTGGCTGAGGCTGATTCGAAGAGGCTGGCTCATTTCAGACCTCCTTTCCCCCAGGCCCGGAGACCCCCCGCCCCCCTCTGGGGGCGGCCGCCAAGCCGGGCCGGAGGCGCTCCAGCTCGTCGAGGAACCTGGCCTTGGGGATGAACCCGTCCGCCTTGAGCCTCAGGGAGACGGCCCGGTAGGCCGGACCGGAGCCTGAGTCGGTCAAAAACACCTTCAGCCCGGGCAGGGCCCTCTTGATCGCCTGGAGGCTCAGGGAGGGGACCTGGCCCAGCTCGGCCAGGTTGATGATGATCAGGTCCGGGTTGGTCAGGACCGCCACCAGGAAGAGCTCCTTGGGAGCGGGGCAGAGCCCCACGCACTGGAAACCGGGGGTGCTGTTGACCAGCCGGGCCAGCCACCGGCCCACCTGATCGTCCCCCTCGGCCACCACGACCTTGAGCTTCCTCCCCTCCTCCGGACGGCTCTTTCCCATGAACTCATGATAAAGGGGCCGGGGGAAGGAGGAAATGAGGTCGAGGGCTCAATCCGGGCCGGGGAATCGCTCATTTCAAGGGAGGGATTGACCCCAGCCCGGAGGGGCTTATCTGGACCAGGCCTCCGGGTCCACCAGGCCGGTGGAGATGGCGTACTTGACCAGGTCGATGACGTCGTGGAGGCCCAGCTTGGACATGATCCGGGCCCGGTGGTTGTCCACCGTCTTGGGGCTGAGGAAGAGC
>Ga0068714_10003359_pt1 | contig 19085 bp, 17 predicted proteins | sample MTBNYHSulfiMetaG_FD_62988 | JGI IMG/M metagenome (GOLD analysis project Ga0068714, IMG submission 62988) | Enrichment culture microbial communities from rom New York Harbor, USA that are MTBE-degrading - MTBE-NYH (New York Harbor Sulfidogenic)... | ecosystem: Environmental > Aquatic > Marine >... | reverse complement strand
AAGAAGCTGCTACTATATTTTATTAAGATTGTTAAAAGCTCTCAAGTTCGCGTCCTGTATTTAGAAGTCTGTAATACTTCTTCCCAACCTTTTTTGCCATCTCTGCTTTGTTTAGGCTGTAAGGGAGCCTTAGCGTCTTTCATTCAAGCGCCAAGAGCGGTACACATGTAACCGCATCAGATCCATTTCATCCAATATAAGCCATAGATTCCTGATAGCACGTTTGAGAACAGAAGTAAAGGCAACGTTAAAAAATACCCTTTTTCTTTAAGCATCTTGCCGGCTTTTCCTTGCCTCGTCAATACCCTTGTCAGTCAGGTCGACGTCTGTCCATCCTGTAAAGTTGTTTTTCAGGTTCAATAAACTCTCACCATGTCTTAATAGAATGAGCTTCACTATACTTTAAAGCCTCTATTTTATATTCATATTTTATCCTTCCTCATCCCTGACATGCCGACCGAAAAGCCCTGAATGACGCCCACTGAATATTTTATAGGCCATAAGCTTAACCCTGTCCTGAATTAAAAACATGCCGATGCTATAGGCCCATACTATTCCTGCCATGTGCCAGCCCAGAGGTTTCATGAGTCCGCCGTATACGGCTATGAAGGTAGCCGCTGACATGGCTCCTATGGCTGCTATCATAAGGGGCCGGCCGGGGCGTATGGACCAGAACGGGCCTCGCGTGCGGGAAACAAGGAGGGTTAGAATGCCGCCTACAGAAAGGCTGAGGTAAATGAGCGTACGTAGCACATCAGTGCCAAGACCGAAGATGATTTGGCCAAGGTAGAACATGCCAAAAGATCGCACTACAGCAAATCCACCCAGCACTCCAGCGATACTCATAACAGACCGCATATCCCATCTTTCAGGTTTATTATCATAACGGACGTTATCGTAAGCTATTGTAAGTATAGAGAAGTCGTTAATCATCGCGATAAGAACTATCATGATAGCAGTTACCGGGTAAACCCTGAAAATAAGGATAGCCAGGGTTATAAATCCCAGCAAGGCTATTGTCTCAGCTATACGGTAGACAGAATATGAAGTCATTCTTTGAAATGTCTTGCGTGCTTCTTTAATTGCGTCTATGATTACCGAGATACCAGGTGTAGTCAATACGAGATCTGCTGCTGACCGTGCTGCATCAAGGGCACCGGCAACAGCAATGCCAGCATCTGCTTTCTTCAATGCCGGTGCATCGTTAACACCATCCCCGGTCATGCCTACAATATGACCTTTCTGTTGAAGAACGTCCACAATGTGATATTTATGCTCTGGATATACCTGGGCAAATCCATCGGCTTGCTCGATAGCATCTTTCATCTGACTTGTCTCGTGCTGCTTCGTATCGGCAAAGGATGTAGCATTCATGATGTTATTGCCGAGTTCCAATTTGCCGGCTATCTCCTTGGCTATGGTATCCTGGTCTCCGGTAACCATCTTTACTTTGATTCCCATGTCTTTAGCGGTATCAACTGTAGATTTCGAATCGTCCCATAATGGGTCATACAGAGGAAGTACGCCGATAAAGTGCCACTCGCCTTTTCCGTTGGTACGGGCTACCCCGATGGATCGATAACCATGTGTGGCAAACTCGTTTACTTTTTCATCTACGTCTTTTTGAATTTTATCGGCATCGGAATCGAGGGCCAGGATAACCTGAACTGCGCCCTTGGTTACCTTGAACTCCTTTCCGTCTTTATCTTTAACAGTGGCCTCGGTGCGCTTGTGAACAGGATCAAACGGCTGAAAGTGAACGACGTTAAAAGAATCAAGCTTTTGTTCCTTTTTTACACCTGCGACTACGGCCGTATCGATAGGATCTTTATCTTCAGCCCTTGATGCAAGGGCACCGGCGAGGACTACTTCATCCGGGCTGACATTTTCAAGAAAAAAGGGTTTACCCAGGGTCAGTTTGGCCTGGGTCAGAGTACCCGTTTTATCGGAGCATAGTATATCGATGCCGGCAAGTTCTTCAACTGCCGAAAGCCGGGTAACAATGGCCTTTTTAGCAGCCAGTATCCTGGCTCCGATTGCCATGGTGACCGATAGCACAGCTGGCATAGCTACGGGTATAGAGGCGATGGTCAATATTAGCGCAAATTCAAGAACAGTTAGAGGTTTATCCCCTCGGAATATTGCTGCAACTATTATCACCGCAGCCAGCGCTGCAGCAATTATGATCAGATAATCAGCGATCTTGATAACGGCTTTCTGAAAATGGCTACGCCTCTTGGTGCCGCCAACCAATTCAGCGGTTCTACCGAAATAAGTGTTTGATCCGGTAGCATAAACCAGACCTTCAATTTCACCCTGCCTGAGAATGGAGCCGGAATATACTGCTTCATCCGTGTTATGTTCGACGGGCAATGACTCACCGGTCAGGGCAGATTGGTCTACCTGCACGGGATCGCCTTCCATTAGTTTGACATCAGCCGGTATAATAGACCCGATACGGAGGCGGACAACATCTCCCGGAACGAGCTCACGGGCCGGTATATTAACCCAGGAGCCATCACGTTTAACTGTGGCCTTGACAGCAAGTTGCTTCTTTAAAGCTGCAACAGCGTTGCCGGCCTGATATTCCTCGCGGAAACCGACAATAGCATTCATGAAAAGTAGCGCCAGTATTACTGCAACGTCGGGTATGTGATGTAGGATAGCTGATAAAACTGCGGCCGCTATTATCATGCCCGGTATCGGTCCCTTGAAATATGAGAGGAACTTAAATATGGGACTTTCCTTTTTCTCGGCCATTTCGTTGTAGCCGTACTGGTCAAGCCTTTTCTTGGCCTCTTTGGTGCTCAAGCCATCTTTCGAGGAATGCAGTTGATCAAATAGATTGTCCAGGGGTATATCACGTAGCCCCGTTTCTTTTGAATTACCCTTGCCTTTACTGGACTTACTATTCTTTTCGGTGCTATTTCCTTTTTCTTCCTTTTTTGCGCACATATCTAAACCCCCAAGACCTCGTCATATATGTTATTCTGTAATTATATCTTTAGGTCAATAATCTGCCCCCGGTTTTAGGCTGGGATAATTTACGATTGTCCTCAAAATATTTTTGACCTCACCTTTTTAAGCCAGAATGATTTAACTCACTCATGTCTATCCTTTTTATCCGTCTTCCTTTGGATTTTAGTGCATCCAGGTCTCCCGCCGATTCTGCATTTGAAATTAATCCAAAAGAATAAGGAAGACCCGGAACCGGAATATCGATTGCATGATCAGTGACTACCTGTAGAAACAAGCCTTTATTGGGACCGCCCTTATGCAGTTGACCGGTTGAGTGTAAGAAGCGCGGACCATAGCCCAGGGTAGTGGCTATACGATGGTATTCTAATACAAATTTCCGTAATTCTATTAACCGTTTGTCGCTATCGGTCGTCTGCTTAAGATATGCCATTATGGCGAAATAGTCACCTTTTTTGGCTTGTGATAAAAGATCGGAGATAGAGTTATCTACTTTTGGTGAGGCAAGGTTTCCCGATACTGCATACTGATTCAGGATGTTCCTGGTAGCATCCTTTGTACTTTGTACGTCAGGTTGGTTGAATGGGTGCACGCCGATAAGTGCACCCGCAATCGCAACTGCATACTCCCAGAGATAGAAAAGTGCCCCAAGTTCCCATTTACTACTTAACTCAAGTTCTGCAACCGGATGTCCAAGAGCCTTAACATCTTTAATGAAAGGATCTGTTGCTGAACAGTTGTCATTTTCAAGACGTATGTATATAAATGTCCTGTCACCATTATATAATTTGGTATCTACCAGAGGTTCTCCGATCACCGGAATTATTCCCCTGCCTTCCTTACCTGTACTTTCAGCAAGCAATTGTTCTACCCATAGACCGAAGCTTTCAAGGCTCGGCGAAGTGATAATTGTAGATTTGTCCATTCCACAATTTGTCGTTGCTCCAAGGAACGACCCAAGCAGACACCCCGGATTCTCTTCTGCAGGAATACCCGGTCCGCACCTCTTTTTCATGGTCTCGGCGGAATCAAGCAGTTTCTCGATATTAATTCCCATTAGCGCCGCAGGTACGAGTCCGAAAAGGGATAGTATGGAATACCTACCCCCGATATCGGCCGGGTTCTCGAACAGATGCTTGAAATTTCGCTCACGTGCGATTTTAGCAAGCGGTGTTCCTGGATCGGTTATAGCAACGAAATGCCTACCGACGCTATTTCTAAGATGAGAGGATTCTTCACTGTAAAAGTAGTCAAATAAAGCATTAGTTTCAGCTGTCGTACCCGATTTCGATGATACAATGAATAGGCTTTTTGATAGTGCAACAGAGTCCCGGACGGACTTTATCGTTTCGGGAATGGTCGAATCAAGCACTATCAAGGTTGGATAACCAGCACTACTGCCCATTACACGATTCAGCACCTCGGCTCCAAGGCTGCTACCGCCCATACCCAGTAAAATTACGTGTGATATTCCGGACTCCCGTATCTTTTGAGAAAAGATATCCAGCAAACTAACTTTTGAACGCATTGAATCGGTGATCGTAAGCCAGCCAAGCCGATCGGTAATCTCGCCAGGTTGCGATGACCATAAAGTGTGGTCTTTTTTCCAGATACGGTCAGTAAAACTTTTATTGTCTAATCTACTCAGCGCTTTTCTGAAACCGTCTTCATTTATTCCATTGAAAATTTTAATATTATGCATTTCTTAAGTACCATATGGCAGATTTTATTTCGCCAGCACCCCCGCTAACTTGAGCAGGTCAAGCTCAAGTTCTCGGCGGTTATTTACCACGTCGGATAGAGGTATGGTAACCTCCTTGCCGCCCCTATAACCAACAAGTATCCCGCTTTTATTATTTTTCAGGCATTCTAGGGCATGAGCACCTAGCCTTGTGCCCAGTAACCTATCGAATACCACGGGGTCTCCACCGCGCTGGACATGCCCCAGACGGGTAACACGCAGTTCGAAACCAAGCCTCTCATGGTGGTCCTGGAAATATTTGGCAAGCCCCTCAGCGTTATACTGGGCGCCTTCGGCAACAACAACCATTGCATGGGATTTGCCGCGCTTATAGGCTGAATATAGCTCCGATGCAATATCCTCGGGATCGATCTCTACTTCAGGAATTATGATAGCTTCGGCTCCCCCCGCTATTCCCGATATCAAGGCAAGATAACCATACTCACGCCCCATTACCTCAACAAGGAAGACCCTGTCGGTAGAAGAGGCGGTTACGCGTAACTTGTCGATTGCTTCAAGTGCTGTATTCAGAGCGGTATGTACGCCTATGGTGATATCGCAACCGTACAGGTCGTTATCGATGGTCGAGGCCACTCCTACTACCGGATAGTCCATCCGTGAGAGTTCATATGACCCGCTCTGTGAACCATTTCCGCCGATAATTATTAAAGCATCTATTCGGTTTTCCCTAAGGGTATAAAGGGCTTTGAGGCGACCCTCGTGTTTCTCAAACTCGGGACAGCGGGCTGTATGAAGCATCGTCCCACCGCATTCGATGATCCCTCCTACATCTCTTGCTCCGAGTGGAATAATTTCCCCGTGGATCAAACCCTGATAACCATGCCGTACGCCATACATTTCCCAACCTTCGTTGATCCCCATCCTTACCGCAGCCCGGATTGCTGCGTTCATACCTGGGGCATCGCCTCCACTGGTCAAAATGCCGATGCGTTTTCTCATATTAGCCTCCTAGTTAATAAGGGAATATGTATTAGACATATACCGAAGAATTATCGTTTATAATTTAATATAGTAAGAAATTCATTAAATAGTTATAAAATTTGCCCGGATTATTTTACAAAAATATAAAAATTTTTACACACTTAAAAAATGTTACCTTTATTTAACTTTTTACTCCTTAATTTAATGACTATTTAATGGTTTAGATGGTATTATTTAGTCGCCATATTATGTGGAGGATTAGAGTTAATAATGAAGACGCGACTGTTTACTTTATTAAGTATAGCGCTTATACCAATACTGATTACCGCATTTACCGGTTGTACATCGGAAACGGTAACACCGCCATCGCCAAGCCCGGAACCATCAACGAGCATTGAATCTCCGCCTGCTGATGGCCAGGTTCCTGAAGGAGAACAAAATATTATCCCCGGTGTTTCGGAAGTGGTATCTCAGGTAAAGCCCTCGGTGGTGGCGATAGACGTAGAGGTCGTCACGGAGGACATCTTCGGCCAGCCCAGTACCCAACAAGGAGCGGGCTCAGGATGGGTTTTAAGTGAGGATGGCTATATCGTAACAAATAATCACGTTGTCGAAAATGCCGAAACGGTGACGGTCACCCTCGGTGATGGCCGGGTATTTACGGCCGAAACGGTACATACTGATCCTTTAACCGATCTGGCGGTACTGAAGGTGGATGCGGTGGACCTCCCCGAAGTTACAGTGGGAAGCTCTTCGGATTTGCAGGTCGGCGACTGGGTGCTTGCGATCGGTAATTCTCTTGGTTTAGGGATAAGTGCCACCCTTGGCATTGTCAGCGCTCTCGATGTAACACTGTCATCGGCCCCGGGCCAGACCTTACTGGGGCTAATTCAGACGGATACCGCCATCAATCCCGGTAACAGTGGAGGGCCTTTGGTAAATATAAATGGTGATGTGGTCGGGATAAACAGCATTAAAATATCACAGGTCGGCATAGAAGGCATGGGTTATGCCATAAGTATAGACGAAGCGATGCCGATAATTCAGCAACTTATCGATACGGGTTATGTTAGCCGTCCCTGGTTGGGGGTGAGTATCTATCCTGTAGACCCTCAGGTAAAGCAGATCTACGGTTTGGGCATAGATCACGGCGTCCTGGTCACGGAGGTCGTCGATAACAGCCCTGCGGCCGAAGCGGGAATCAGGGCAGGTGATATAATTACGGGCATTGAAGCTAAAGAGATAAACGACACGAGGGAACTTCTGGATTTACTTACATCTTACGAGATCGGGCAGGAAATAGAAGTCAAATACTATCGAGGTGATGAAGAACTAAGTGCTCAGGTTACGCTGGGTGAGAGCCCGGAAACAGTTACGGAGTAAGAGGTTATCTAAATGGGTAAAAGGATTGTACTGGTTCCTTTAGACGGGTCGGAACTTTCAGAGCACATACTGGATCACCCTAAGGACCTTATGTGTGCATCTGCTAAGGATACAAGGCTGATATTGCTAAGGGTGGTTGAACCGGTGGTAACACTTTATGCCGGCGGGTCGAATGCCGGTATGGTATCGCAAGATATACAGAAGCAAGCTGAAGACGATGCTATTTCGTATCTTAAAGATTTGAAAAACAGGCTAACCAAAAGAAAAATTTCCGTCCAAACAGAGATCATTACCGGTGATCCGCCTAATGTTATTCTGGACTATATCAATAACAACGATGTAGATCTGGTTGCCATGAGCACCCATGGCAGGTCAGGTATATCTCGGTGGTATTTCGGGAGCGTAGCTGAAAAGGTTATTCGCCATTCAAAGGTTCCGGTACTCGTTTCTCCCCCTTCTGGAACAAGGAACAAATAAGTTATAAACCATGCATAACTATTTGGCTGGAATCATTCGTAATTAGATATATCAAATCCATCGATGTTAATAATTACCCCTTTCCCCCAATGCAAACGATAACAACCACTCATAATTCACTTGGCTGTCATATGATGTGCATAACTCGTGTTTTGCAGTTTTAGTTTGCCGATGGTATGCTTTCGTAAATAACGGATACTTATTTACTACCGTTTTGCATTATCGTCACATAAAATATTTGGAGAGGGGAAATCAATGTCCAACAGTGTAGCTATAGTTACAGATACTCTTAGCGAAATGCCGTCAACCATAGCGGAACAGTATGATGTCAGGCTGGTTCCCATGTTTGTCACACTGGATTCAAGCTCGATTCCTGAAACCCAAATTGACAGGGAGTGGTATTATAGCCAGCTTCCTCACTGGAAGAAGATGGGTACAGTACCGCTTACTTCATCGATAGCCACGGGTATTTTCGTCGATGTTTTTCGGGAAGAGAGTAAAAAGGCAAAGAGTATTATTTACATTGGCCACAGCTCAAAATTCGGAATGTCCGTAAGCTCCTCACGCAAGGCAAAGGAGACAATGGCAGAGGAATCTCACAATACGGTAATAGAGGTGATTGATTCCTGTACGGTCTGCGGTGCTCAAATGCTAATGGTTATCGAGGCGGCAAGAAAAAAAATGGCCGGTATGAATGCTTATGATATTGTACATTGGATTAATTCTTTGTTAAAAAAGGCCTACTATGTCTGCGTTACCGACGACCTTTCATTACTAGCAAAGGGAGGGAGGATACACCGTGCACGTCCATGGGCGGATGCCAGAATAACCAATACCTCGCTTATAGAAGCGGGTTATTCCACCGGCGGCGAAATGACCCCTTTGAGCCGTTATAAAACAAGACCACAGGCTTTACAGGGGCTGTTTGAAGTAATGGAGAAACGAAGCGGAACCCAGGGATTGCATGTTTCCATAAACTGTACCAGTACGTCTCGAGAGGAAGCTAAAGAATTGGAACGCCTCATTGGAGCCAGATTCGGTTGTACTGAGATTTTTATTACAGATTTGTATCCACTGGTGGTCAATTACTCCGGACTGGAGCCAGTCCATATAAGCTGGTGGGGCGAGGGTTAGATATATCGCATTACGGAAGGAGGTTTATTGATAAAGAACGTAGTAAAAAGTAATTGCCGTGGATGTCATGGTGGGTGTGGAGTAATTGTCCACCTTGAGGGAAATAGAATTGTCAGGATCGAGGGAGATAGAGAGTTTCCCACCAATCATGGTTATATCTGCCCAATAGGGCGCGAATTTCCGGATCTGGTATACCACCCCGAGCGTTTAAAGAATCCCCTTAAGAGGACTGGGAAACGCGGCGAAGGTCACTGGAAGCGTGTTTCATGGGATGAGGCACTGGATGCCATCGCACAACGCTATCGAGATATTAAAGACGAATTCGGTGCCGAGGCCTTGGTAATGGGCACAGGTACAGGTCGTGAGAATGAGGGTTTTCTGACGAGGTTCGCCAACGTTTTTGGCACTCCAAATATAATTGGCCCCGGACATATCTGTTACGTCCCCCGGGCAGGTACAACAGCGATAGTATGTGGGCGCCTTCCGGTTTGTGACTATGCAAACCATCCGAAGTGTGTGATGGTATGGGGAAACAATCTGCTTTTCTCTAACCCCGACGAGTATAAGGGCATAAATCTGCTCGGAGCGCTGAAAAAGGGTGCAAAGCTTATAGTTGTCGATCCGAGAAGGACAGCCCTAGCAAGACGGGCAGATATATGGATGCGGCTGCGACCGGGTACGGACACAGCCCTGGCTCTGGCTATGGCTAATGTAATAATCAGAGAAGGTCTGTACGACTCGGATTTCGTTGCCAAATATGCTTATGGTTGGGACGAATTCTGTAAGCGTGTAGAAGAGTATTCTCCCGATCGAGTGGAAGAAATAGCCTGGGTTCCTGCCGGACAGATAAGGGAGGCCGCCCGTCTATATTCTGAAATGAAGCCTGCCTGTCTCCAGTGGGGCGTTGCTATAGAACAAAATATCAATTGCATTGACAATAACCGTATACTTAACATTCTAATGGCAATTACTGGAAACCTGGATGTTCCCGGAGGGAATGCTTTCTTTGTATCACCACAAGTCCGCCCGTTCACCCAGTTTATCATGCATCGTCGACTTCTCCCCGAACAGAAGAAAAAGCAGATCGGTGGTGAGATTTATAAAATGGCACGACGGATGGGAATATCCCCTCCTAAACTGGTGTGGGATGCCATTATTACAGGAAGGCCCTATCCTGTAAAGGCACTACAGCTTCATGCCACTAATCCTTTAATTACCAGGGCTAATTCCAATGATGTATACAAGGCATTAATGAAGCTGGATTTTCTCGTGGTAGCCGACTTCTTCATGACACCAACCGCGGAGCTTGCCGATTTTGTGCTACCCGCGGCCACATGGCTTGAGTTCAACTGGCTCGGAGGCTATTTTTTCAGACATGGTTATCTTTTTCCAAGGAGGAAGATTATTCATGTCGGGGAATGCTGGCCGGATAATAAAATTTTTAACGAACTTGGTAAAAAGCTTACTCCTGCCCGGTACTGGTTTGATCATGAGGATGATGCACTGGATTACATATTAGAGCCATCAGGGCTTACCTGGGCCGAAGTTAAAGAAAAACCATACATTAAAGGAAACATGGAATACCATAAGCATGAAAAAGAGGGCTTTTTAACCCCGACCGGTAAGGTGGAGCTATATTCTACGGTTATGGAAGGATGGGGATATGATCCACTACCAGTATATAAAGAACCACCTGAAAGCCCGGTTAGCACCCCTAAAATGGCCAGGGAATACCCATATATACTTATAACGGGGGCAAGAATCCCCTGCTTTTTCCATTCCGAGCATCGCATGATAAAAGGCTTGAGGAGAATTAACCCTGACCCGGTAGCTGAAGTTCATCCGGAAACCGCCGCGAGGCATAGTCTCAGCGATGGGGACTGGGTATTCATTGAAACGCCGCGAGGGAGAATCAGTCAAAGGGTTAAAATAACCACCGGAATAGATCCCAGAGTGGTAGCTATTCAGCATGGATGGTGGTTTCCGGAGAATAAAACACCTGGCCATGAATGGAGGAAGTGCAATGCCAATGTACTTACCGATGATGATCCAAAAGGGTATGATCCCGCCATGGGCTCAACCAACCTGCGGGTCCTGCTTTGCAGGTTATCCAGTTCCAAATAGCAGATTGACGATTGACATTAATCGGCACTTCTTTTAAGGATAAAAAGTTGACCAGCATGTATGAGCGCTGTATTCTTTATTTAGAACCTTATAAAATTACCCAATGTAATGTGTATAAAAGCGTATATTTTCTAGAATGTCTGAATATTGGTCACTTGCGGTTATTCTCTTCCTGTCACCCGTTACCGGCATCATTAAATCATTACCCTTTGAAATAACCCGTAACCTTTCCCTTTGTCCCCTTGTATTCATCACCGCTGTAATCAGTTCAGTGGTATTTTTCCCAATTTACTTTGGTGTGACAAAGACCATTCCCAGGTTTGAAACTCTGACCAGGGCGTCGGATAAAAGCCATGCCAAATTTATCAAGTACCTGGGAAAATGGGGTTATCCGGGACTTGCCGTTCTGGTGGGGATTCCAGGGCCTGGAACAGGCGCTATAGTGGTTTCATCCATCGCTTCGGCTCTAAGATTGAATCTACGAAAATCTTACCTGGCAGTTCTGGCCGGTTGCGCAGCCCAGGGAGGTATACTGGCTGGAATATGCAGTGGTATCTTGAAGCTTTAGCGGGTTATAAATAGCGATTCGCTACAAAAAGCTCCAAGTGACTTTTACCTTATCGCATCCCCGGATCCGTTACTACTTCACACCCATCGGTATCAAGTTGTTTTCTTCTCCAGGGAACTGCAGGCTAGATCACTTGGAGCAGGGTTAATAATCTCACAGCCATAAATATATGTCAAAATAGCTGAGTGACGGAGAACGGCTTTTGCCATACAGGGTATTGTGCAATAAGTAGCCTATAGTGTCTAAATCTTCCTTTTGATCAATGTTCTGAATAACGATTAAAGTAACCCTAATGTAGATTATTAGAAAGATAAAGAAGAATCATTTTGAATCAGGTCCAGTTACTCCGATGGCGCACTCGATCCATCCATCTTCGGGTTTTTTAAAGTAGCGGTAAACACCGGTCCGGTTAAATTCCATGTCCGACATGGAATAACCCGAGATTAAATCTCCGCCGGTTTTCCTGAAGATATTTTTCAGTTCATCTCTAGTATATTCGGTTATATCGCTCAATCCGCATTCTTTTCGAATTGTAGCGAAGATTTTGCGAGATATAAATTGTCTTTCCTGAATTACATAACTGTCAGGAAGCAGGTACTCAATTATAAAAATGTTCTCCCGATTAGAGCAGAAATGGGAAACTATATTCTGGAGTTCCAATTTGTGCAAATAATAACTTATTCCCTCCATGACAATAATTGATGGAATATCCCGGCGATACCCATTTCCATGGTCATACAAAATATTGATAATACCAGGAGAAGTGATATCACCCGTTATACACCGCAATTTATTTGATAAATCCGGAAACAATTCGATGTAAAGGGCGTTTTTATTCTCCATACCCGACAAATCGATCTCGAAAACGCGGTGTATTTTCGAGTGATTATTGAATAACAGTTCAATAGGCAGTGGAGATTTACCTGCAGCCATGAAAACCAATTGATATTCACCTTCTGCAGAAAGTTCCTTTTCTACCAGATATTTTATAAAGCTTTTTCTATTAAGGATTACCTCGCTGTACCAATTGCATATAGAATCACATTTCTTGAGAAGTTCATTTCCTGACGATAGATCAAGCCGGTTTATATATTTGAGTGCGGGGCTTTCTTTATAAAGCGGCATGGCCCATCGCATGACAAGGGCCGCCGTTGGTTCAAGCTTCAATCTGTACATATAAACGATCAGTTATCCAAATAAAACTTTGTAAAATGAAAGCATAGCCGGGCGTTTCTTTAATCCGGTGTAAACCCGGAAATATGAAGGCTCAACATAAATATTTCTTTTAGACTATCAGCAGACCACGGAACCGTCTTTTTGAATAGGCTTACCGGTATCAACGTCGATAAACCTGCCAGGTTCTGACAGCCTCAAAACCTCGAACCAAAGATAATTATAGTTGTTCAAAGCTGGTAATCCAAATTCGCCAGCCACCGCTCTACCGGCAGCATCCCTGGTACTGTACAATCTTCCCGTCTTGCTATCCATCGTATATTGTCCAGGCATATGAGCACCTCACGATTGTCATATTTATTTTTATGGTCAGATATTATATCATGTATTTTCCAGGATCGAGTATTTTTTAAAAATATTATTAACCGTCGATAAGTGGATAACGTATACAAACTAAATTATTGAAGTGAGGATAAAATGATTAAAAGCAGATTCAGGTCTCTTGCTATGATGAACCTTGCCGGATTCATAGGTGTTGTCGTCGTGAACGCACTTGCTAATATTATACCTATAAATAACAAAACCACGGGCGAAATATCTGACCAGTACGCCAATTTGTTTACGCCGGCAGGCTTAACATTTTCAATCTGGGGTGTCATCTATGTGCTGATCGGCATTTTTGCGATATATAATTTCGTCAGAGCCATCAAGAATAATGTACCGGATTCATCTTATATCGAGAAAATAGGTGTGCTTTTTTTTATTTCCTGTATCGCAAATATCGGGTGGATCTTTGCATGGCATTATGAAATATTGCCTTTATCCCTGGGCTTGATAATATTGCTACTGGTATGTTTGATTGCCATATACCAGCGACTGAAAATCGGTATATCCAGGGCCGATAAAATACAGACATATACCGGAAATATTCCCTTCAGTGTATATCTTGGCTGGATCACAATAGCGACCATAGCAAATACGACGGTACTACTGGTTGCTGCCAATTGGGGCGGTCTCGGTCTTAGTGACGAGTTCTGGGCTATAGCCGTTCTTGCCGTTGCACTGGTAATTACGCTCATTTTTCTTTTCCTGCGACGGGACGTTTTTTATGCCATTGTTGTAGACTGGGCCTTACTGGGCATATTACTTAAAAGGCTCGATGCCGATGTTTCTTCAGATGAAAAAGTGGTCATGGTATCGATAATAGGGATGGTGGTAATCACGACAGGGATAATAGTACAGCTGGTGAGAAAAAAGGCATATCACATGAGGAGGGCAACTTCAGGTTAAATTCTTTGCATCAATAATTGTCCAGTTAGCCTGATAGCCTTACAGTGGGCAGGCCCTGGAATTTCCAGGAGATGACTCCACCCTCGATATAGTGCACTTCCCTGAATTCAAGCTCCCTAAATGCCTGGATCATATCAAGAGAGGCGGTCAGTGCTTCGCTGGTCGGGCAAGCCTGAAAACTGCAAATTCCATATGGTCTATGATAGAAGAAGTATGTCTTTTGTCTATCCAGTTTACGGAGTTCACTGCGGAAGTCTCCTGATTCGTAGCTGATGTTTATGGCACCCTTCAAGTGTTCGCTGGCAAACTCTTCTGCTGTACGCGTATCGATAATTACATAATCCGAAGCCCTCTGCATAAGGGCGAATGCTTCTTGCGGGCCAATAGAATCGACATCGGATGACTCTTCCCCGGTGGTAGAACGAGATCCATTAACAGTGGGTAGACCTTCGAATTTCCAGGCGATAATTCCACCCTTAATAATATAGGCTTCCTGGAAGCCAAGCTCTTTAAATAATGTATGCGCGTCAACGTTTAGCTGCATGGTTATATTTGGTCTTTGAAAACCCATAGGCATAGGTAGGCCATAGGGACGGTAATACGCGATGGTGGGAATATTTTTGTTCAGGTTTTTAATCTTTTCTACAAAATTCTCCGAAGCGATATAGATATTTATTGCGTTTGGAAGGTGTTCGTTTCTAAACTCTTCAGGAGTTCTAAGATCTATAAGTTGATATTCCTCTTCATCCTGCATTAACCTATAGGCGTCAGTGGCCAGTATTCTATCGTTGATCTGTCCCGTACTATCCTCGTAGCGGATGGTAGTATCTGACTTTTGTTGAGGCAGATCGTTGTTCATGCTGTCGGCACAACCGCTGGCAGATAGAATAAAAGCGTTTATTCCCAAGAGGGATATTAACATAAATAATATTCTTGTTTTAACTCTCATAGTAATTACTATTAAACTATTATTATCATATATATAATTAATATTTAAACAAATATCTATCCGCTGTCAATATTTTGCTATGAACGTATGCCTGGAGAATATTGTGAACAAAGAAGACTAACTAACTGGGCAAATTAAGCGGGGCAGTCTAAATTTCCAAAATAAGAGGATACCTGCACGGTTCTTCAGACAACTATGTTACCTGAAACTAAGTACCAAGCGACATGAACATATCCAGAATTTCGCTGTATACGATACGTATCGCCTGAAACCACCCAATTTTGGTGAATTTAGCGGTAACCGTAGCATCGGAGTTGACTTTAATTGTGGTCTCGGTGGATAGAGAATCGGCTACATCGCCGCTCCACCCCTCGAATTGCCAGCCTTCATCCGGGGATGCAGCTATATTGACTGACGACCCCTCATCGAATTCATGTATACCTGGAGAAGGTGATATAGAACCTTTACCCTCTGCTATCAGTGAAATGCTATGTGTTATCGGAGAAAATATTGCCGTAACGGTTTTATCGGCGTCAGCTAAAAGCGTTGTAGCTGTCGAATTAGGATCGGTTACATCGCCGCTCCACCCCTCGAATCGCCAGCCTTCGTCCGGGGTCGCTATAATATCGATTATTTCTTCTCCCCTGTAGTCATATGTACCAGCTGCGGGTTGCGTCAATCCCTGGCCTTCTACGTCCATGGATATTTTGTATGTCATAGGGGAAAACTTAGCTGTAAGGTTTGCATTGGACGTAACGACAAAAGTACTTGTTGCCGACTGAGGGTCGGCAACATTGCCGCTCCATCCATCGAATTGCCATCCATCTTCCGGTATAGCACTTACATCAATTACGTCACCATAATTATACATATGGGAACCATTGGAAGGTTCTACGGTGCCATTTCCGTCAGCAGAAATAGAGATAGTGTGTATTATGGGAGAGAAGTTCGCCGTGATAACGGAATCATAGGTAATATAAAAAGAGGCCGGATTTTGAGCACCTTCAAGGTCTCCGCTCCAGCTACTGAAGCGGTATCCGAGAGCCGGAATTGCTTCAAGAGTGATATTTGCCCTTCCGTAAAACTTATAATCAGCGGGGTAAGATTCAAAAGTCTTGTCGTTTAGTTTGATCGAACCACCGCTGTCCGGGCTTACTTCCAGCTCTAAAACCTCGGGTGTTGAACCTGAGCTAGAACCTGACGTCGAACTCGACGTCCCGTCGCTGCTACAACCTCAGCCGGCCTCAACAGGTCTGACCGAGGCAAAAAAAGATAATATAAGAGCTGCCGTTAATGCAAAGGTAAATACCAACCTGTGGGTTTTATGAATTGATTTATGGTCCATGCTAACGTTAACTCCTAATACCCATGTACGGAAATGCCATGGCATAATGAATCATAACATTAGTAAGCTACTAATATATTTAAGATATCAGTAAGTAGGTGCAATGTCAAATGTAAAGTATGTGAATGATAATCTTTCAATTGCCCCTGCGTTTATAAACGATATTTTTGTATAATTAATGCATACAGGCGAAAGATTAACAAGCTTTATAACGACATGTATTCCGGCTCACTATATTAATTAGATAAAGAGGCAGTGTAAAAGTATGAAAAAGTGGCTTGTAGTTATAATGGCTATTCTTGCAATTTCTGGGGTTATTACCCTATCTTGCCAACAACCGAAGGGTGCTGAAACCGTGCTTATACAGGGTGCCGTAACCATAGGGCCCGTAATTCCTGTGGAGGTTGCGGGGGAATGTCCTGAAGTATCCCCCGAGGTCTTTTCCAGCCGGAAACTCCTAATATATGATAAATCTGGAAGGTATTTGTTACGTGAGGTCTATTTCACGCAGATAGGGAATGGAAATACCGGCTATTATACAGCCCAAATTGCACCGGGCACATATGTCTTAGATATAAACCGTATCGGCATCGATACCGCGCAGAATCTACCGCAAAAAATAACAGTTTCCGCGGACGAGACAATCACCGTTGACATCGATATTGATACAGGCATAAGGTAGCCGGTGAACGTCAAGCGTTCTCTATTGTAAAATCAATTATGCGAGACCTGTCTTCAGGGTATTCTTTAATAAGGAAATCTCTTTTCCCTATTTCGTAATCACTATAATCAAAGCCAGGTGATACGGTAGTACCCATCAGAGCATATTTACCTCCCAGGCAAAGCCTAGCACCCTGCCATACTCCTCGAGGAACCACGATCTGCGGGTATACTCCGTTTATAATGTCATTTCCGAGTTTTAATATCTTACTTGAGCCACCGGGCATTAGCTGTAGCATTTCCACGGGGTCACCGCAGTAGAAGTGGAATATTTCGTCACTGTTCAACCTGTGCATTCGAGAAAAACTATCCGGAGTAATAAGGTAGTATATTGCGGTTGTAATTCTTCTTGCACCCGAATAACCGGCTGGCAGACAATTAACGGGGATGGAAACGGCTGACCTGTATGTTTCAGCAAAATAGCCGCCTTCAATAGGGTGCGGCTCAAGATTTAATTTTTTCACTATTTCATCTGAAGCTTTCACTGCGGTTACCTTTATTAATCGCATAAGGAATTTATCCTTTAAGTATACCTACTATACAAAGCGAGAGCAATATTGATTTGAATCATTGTCTACGTAGCTTCTTTAGTGGGAGTGTGTTAGAATTCCATCGATATGGCCAGTTACAGGCAGTTAATCATAATTTGCATGATCCTCAGCTCTTTTATAGCTCTCGGTACAGAGGCCTGTTATTCTATAAACGATAGAAACGGCCCTGACTATATCGAGTTCGGGGCCATACCTTCCGGCTCGGCCGCTCTGGTCTATGTTGCCCAGGATCAGGGGTTTTTCATTAATGAGCAAATTATTGTAGATGTAAAGGATTATTCCACCGGAGTGGAGACGACCGATGCGCTCATCGCAGGCGATGTTGATATCGCCTGGTCTGCGGAATTTCCCATGGTTTCGAGGGCGTTTTCGAAAGAGGCAATCAGTATCCTCGCGGTTTCCAGCAGGTTCAGCGATCAATATTTATTCGGATTGAAAAAACATGGTATAAAAATGGTTTCTGACCTTAATGGCAAGACCATCGGTCTTCCGCTAAATACTATAGGAGAGTTTTATCTGGCGAGGTTTCTTGAGCTCAATGGCATGGATATAAAGGAATTATGCCTAATAGATGTACTGCCACCCGATTCGGTTATGATCATGGAGGACGGGGGTGTAGACGGGATTTTGACCTGGGAGCCCTATACAAGCACTATTAAAAAGCAGATGGATGGGCAGGTAGTGTATTGGCCCGTACAGAGCAGCCAGGCGGGATTCGGCATAATGATCGGACGTAACGGCTGGCTTAGAGATAATACAGCTCTGGTCGAGAGGTTTCTAAGGGCATTAGTACGGGCGGAAGAGTATATGATATATAACACCGAGGAAGCCAAAGAAATAGTACAGAAAAGGGTAGGCTACGATAGTTCCTTTTTGGACATATTCTGGACAGAAAACCATTTCTATATATCGCTTGATCAGTCATTAATTGTTGCCATGGAAGATGAGGCGCGCTGGATGATAAATAGCGATCTTACTAAAGAACAGAAAGTGCCATATTTCCTGGATTATATATATGAAGAGCCACTTAAAAACGTTAAGCCGGATGCGGTAAATATTATTCGCAGACAGACAGAAAATGAGAATAAGTAAACAGTTCAGGATAGCGATGATTTTCTTTGGAATAGTACTTGCTGCAACATCGGTGTCAGCACTAATCACGAACCGCGAGGTGGAGGCTGCACACAAACAGGAAAGAATCGCCAACGGTATCGTTGAAGGGGCGAGTGAGCTTGGTTACCTGGCCAATGATTACCTTATATACGGCGAAGGGCAACTGCTCGAGAGATGGCGGGCAAGGTTTGAAAGCTATTCCACTGACGTAGCGGGACTCCAATCATATGATCCCGAGCACTCAATCCTGATAAATAATATAGAGCAAAACTCGGAAAACTTGGAAAATGTATTCGAAAGTGTAGTGAACGCTTCGGAGAATACGAACGAAGAACAATATACTATCATCGATCAGGCCATGCTTCAGGTATCCTGGAGCCGACTTGCGGTTCAAAGCCAGGGTTTGGTTTCGGACGCCTCACAGCTTGCGGTTCTGTATGAAGAACGGGGCGACGAGCTACATCGAATGAATTCCATGTTTATTTTCACCCTGATCGGAGCATTTGCCGCCTTTCTTTTGGTGAATTTCGCGCTATTTCAGCGCCGTACGCTTTCCTCTATAGCCAAATTGCAGGAGGGCACCAGATCGGTTGGGTCAG
>Ga0068714_10003358_pt1 | contig 19091 bp, 19 predicted proteins | sample MTBNYHSulfiMetaG_FD_62988 | JGI IMG/M metagenome (GOLD analysis project Ga0068714, IMG submission 62988) | Enrichment culture microbial communities from rom New York Harbor, USA that are MTBE-degrading - MTBE-NYH (New York Harbor Sulfidogenic)... | ecosystem: Environmental > Aquatic > Marine >... | reverse complement strand
GGTATCTGTTTCGTGAAGGTCTTTACCTTTTCCAGGTGATCAGGGGTGGTCGGGATCCCTTTCTGGTCGCACCACTTCTGGTTGCGGCGGAGAAAATTCGCGTGACCGAAGGATGAAGATTTGACACTTTCCTCCATCATCCGTATCATCTGGATTTCCCACTGAGCGAGCTCTCCGGTCGTTTTTCCGAAAAGCTCCTTTGAAAAATATTCCTTTACATACTTGGGGCCCATTGAATATTCGACTCCCACATCCATCATGCTCGCCGGGGTAGGCATTACGAGAAGCAGAATCAGGAGGCCCAGCGGAATCGAAAAGATTTTCCAGTTGATGTACTTGTCATATCCTGCGAGCTTTGTTTTCCTTTTTGTCCGGTCATTGTCCCCTCCCTTATGCGCTTGAACTTTTAATCAGTGTATTTTTCGTTTTCGGGGCTAATTTTGATTCTTAAAAGTATATATTATATATTTTTGAATATGATATTTATTAAATAAAAACAAAAGAAACCAAGTGCGGTATAAAAATAAAATATTCGTTCTTTTTCTTTTGAAATTTTAAATTTACCTCCTTTAGATAGTTTTTTTAATTTATCAATCATCATGATTCCTCGCTTTTTTGGTTATATTTTTTGTTTTTCTCCGAATGCTGAGCAACCGGAAGGCGAACCAGAAAGGTGGTGCCTTCATTTTTGACGCTGCTCACCTCCATGGCCCCGCCGAGATTGTTTATGATTCCGTAACAGACCGAAAGGCCCAGGCCGGTTCCCTTGCCAACCGGTTTGGTGCTGAAAAAAGGTGTGAAGACTTTATCAAGGTTTTCCGCGCTGATACCGCAGCCGTTGTCGATGACGCTGATGGTGACCATATCCTTTCCGTTTTCAGCTGCTTCTACCCGAAGCAGCCCGCCCTTCACGCCGTGGCGTTCAACAATGGCATCCATGGAATTGTTGAAGAGATTCAAAAGGACCTGCTGGAGCTGGGATGCATCCGCGTTTACAGGCGGCAAATTCTCATGAACCGTTTGCGCTACCCGGATGCCGTGAATTTCTGCCTGCCTGGCTATCATATTGATCACGTCGGGGACAAATGTCTGCAGGGTGATTTCCTCGATGTGCGGACTGGTCTGGCGACCGAATTCCAAAACGGATCGAGTGATTTTGGCGCAACGGTCCACCTGGGTTTTGATCTGCGAGAAGCTGTCCTCGATTTCGGTGACGGATTTAGATTCCGAAAGCGTCCCGGAGTCCTTGAGCTCCGACAGGTTCATGTCGATCAGAGCCTGCTCGCTCTTGATGATCTGCAGAGGATTGTTGATTTCGTGAGCCACCCCCGCCGCCATTTGACCGAGTTCGGCGAGCCTTGTCGCCCGGACAAGCTGTTCTGCCAGGTGTTGCCGGCTTCGCTCCGCGTTCTCCATTCTTCCCAGAATTCGGTTCGTCAAAGAAAATGCTGTAAGCACGATGCCGGCGCCTCCGATGACCAGAATCAACAGAATCAGATAACTTGCCGTTCGTCTTTCTGCAAAGGCTTCATCAACCTTACAGCGGACGACGAGGCGCCAGTGGCCGTCGTTCAAGTCCGCCGTCATATAAATATGCTTGACCCCCGTTTCGTCCCGCATTATGAAGCAGTTATCCTGTGCGTATTGCATTATCCTTTGGTAATCCGGAGTAACCTCCATCAGATCCCCGCCGGAGAGCTTTTCCGTTTGCAGGAAGCCGCTTTTGTTGATGATGTAAGCTTCCCCGGTGTGGTTGGGGCGGACGGCCTTTGCCAGGTTGTTGAAGAATTGAGTGTCTATGGTGGCGCGGATAATCCATCGACGTTTCTGATCGTTCCGCATCATCGCGATAATGAAATGCGGCTCATTGCGGAAACCGAGGAAGACATCGCTTACATAGGTGCCCAAATCTATAACCTTTTGAAACCATTCCTCATCCTTGTAGATCAGCCCGGCAAGCGAATAGGGCCCCTGGTAGGTTATGTGGACTCCGTTCTCATCGAACAGACCAAGGTCCACAAATGCCGGAGAACGATTCTGCAGGGTCGAGAAAATACGCTCGAGATGTTGCTGGTCTGCCAGCTCCTCAAAAGTATAGGTGCTCAATATCAGCCTAAGGTCTGCCTTACGTTCGTGGAGGAACTGATCTATCATACGGCCGTGATCCGTAATGATGTGGTCCATGCTCTCGGTGACGCTTTTTTGCACCGAGATTGTGAAATAGTAATAGCCTATGGCCAGAATGAGAATCACGGGTACCAGAGGAACGAGGATCATGCTTACGAGCAGCATGTTTTTCACCTTGGTTTGTCCTCTTTGGGCGTCGGTTTGCATTTGTCATAACCTTCGTTTTTGCCCGGAGGAATGGAACCGTCGATTGGAGCATCGTTTCATATCCTTTTGAAATTTAAAAGGAAAGGACCCTGAAAGAGAATGGCAGAAATAAAAAAGGGTGGGATTGATCCGCGCGAAGCTTTGATGGGCGGTGGTTTTCTCGGGGCTGTTAGTTCCATGTATTTGCATGTTTTTCGATCCACCCGGTTTTTAGGTGATCTCGACAAGCCCTTGTAACCACGTAAATTGATCGGCCGGCCAGAGGCTGATCATTGAACAGAAGAATAAAAAAGCAATCCCTATGCCAAGTCTCATTAAATCGTATAGCCAATAATTTTTCATAATAACAATAGGTTGGTGATTTTCAGCGGAATACCGATCTTTCGGTTTAAAGGGATGTGTCAATTTCCCTTACAGATTGTAAATTAGTATTTACCGTTGTTTAAAAATTTTCCAACTTAATTTCACTGTAAGGAATATCGAAGGGCCGTGAATCCCCCTGAATCCACCTTTGGTATTTCTCATGGAGAAATCAGATGGTGGATTTGGGCCGAACAAACGGTCTTGACACCTTGAGATCAATGTAGTATCAAATCAAATAATAAAACAGAACTGGAGTAAGACCACGAAAGCCACATCCCCTGAGGTGTTTTTTCGTGGTCTTTTGTTATTGGATGGATGCGCTTTTGAGGCTGAAAAAATGAGGGAGTTCATGCATGGAGACGATACCGATAACCCGCGAAGGGCTTGAACGTTTGAAGGGCGAGCTGAAGAACCTCGAGAAAATTGAAAGGCCCAGGAATATTCGAATGATCGAAGAGGCACGTGCCCATGGAGATCTCAGCGAAAATGCCGAATATCATGCAGCCAAAGAAAAACAGGCTTTTATCGAAGGCAGGATTAACGAGCTGAAATCGGTTATCGGTCAGTCCGAGGTCATCGACGTCGATGAAGGGCCGTGCGATGCGTTGGTTTTCGGCCGAACGGTGCTCCTCTACAACATCGAAACCGACGAAGAAGTTGAATATCGCCTGGTTGGGCCGTATGAATCCGATCCGGAAAAAGGACGGATATCTGTGACTTCCCCGCTAGGGAAAGCGCTGATCGGGAAGGCGGAAGGAGATGAGGTGAAGTTTGCCACGCCCGGCGGAACCCAGGAGTACGAGGTGGTCCGGATTTTTTGATCTACAGGTGGATTTCAAGTCCCCCAAACTCATATTGCAAAATAGCTGCGAGGGTGATCGCTGCGGTTTCGGCTCTTAAGATCCGGGTTCCGAGGCTTGCCGACGACACTCCCGCCGTCCGGGCGGAATTGATTTCTGCTGCGGTGAATCCCCCTTCCGGGCCTACGATGGCGGTTACGGTGTCTAAATCTCCGGAATGAGTCATGGCGGCACCGATCGATGTTTCCGTTTCCTGTTCCCATAAGAGCAAATTAAGGTTTCTTTCGTTATATCGAAGCGTTTCGAGCATTTCCACGAAGGTATGGATGCGGTCGATCAGCATCGGGGCTTTCCTGTTGCTTTGTTTGGCGGCACTGCCGGCGATTTGGTTCCAGCGTCTCATTTTATTGGCGACGCTCTTTTCGTCCGGTTGGACGACACTGCGTGCGGCCAAAAACGGCCGAAGGCAGGAGACACCCAGTTCAGAGGCCTTCTCCACAACAAGGTCCATCGCACGATTTTTAAGGACCGCCTGACAGATTAGAATCGATACCGGGGGATCGGCCGGCGGTGAAAGATGCTCTAAAACTTTGAGGGTAACGTGACCGCTGCCCGATTGTTCGATTTCACACAGGTCTCTGTTGCCTGATTTGTCCATGATGATACATTTGTCGCCCGGACCCATCCGCAGGACTCTCGTCATGTGAGCGGCTTCTCCGCCGCTCAAAAGGAAACGGTCCTGGTCCCTGTGGACACCGTCGATCAGGAATCGTCTCATGGTTCTTAACCGCCATGCCGGATTTTGAGGGTCAGCGCCGCCCATTCATCCTCGGTGTGAACGACCCGTGATTTCACGAGGGCGGGGGGGAGTTGTGATTCGACCTCAGGGACTTGTTCCCGGAGTATCCCCGAAATGACCGTCATTCCGCGGTCCGCCGTTTTATCCATGAGGAAGGGCAGGATTTTGAGTATCTCGCCGAGGATGATGTTTGCCACGACAACCCTGTATCGCCCTTGGATCGACTGAATCGGAGCGTCACTGAGCACAATCTGACCCTCGAGCCCGTTCAGTGCGATGTTTCGTTCGGCCCAATGAAGGGCCTCTGTGTCGATATCAATCCCGAAGACGGGTTTAAACCCCAATTTGACCGCATATACGGCCAGGATCGCGCTTCCGGTTCCCACGTCGAGGAAAGAGCACTCCCCGGTTTGGGCGAAAAGGCGTTCTATTTCCTTGAGGCAGAGCCTGGTGGTGGGATGTTTTCCTGTCCCGAAGGCCGGTCCGGGGTCCATCAGGAGAACATGCCCCGTTTCCTGTGGCGGCACGGGAACCCACGCCGGGGAAATCAGCAGATTTTCGCTCACTTGTTCGGGTTTAAAAAAGGCCCGCCAATTTTCCGCCCAATTCTCTTCAACCACAGGTGAAAGAGCAGCGGAAGCAGGGACTTTCGACGGAAAAATTTCATTCAATCTTGCGGTTAGCGCACTCAGCTGTGAAGACAGATCCTCCCCGCTTCGGTTCCAGGGCAGATACCCGCAGACTTCTCTGCCTTCTTCAACGACCCCCTCACAGCCCACATCAAAAAGAAACGCGCTTGCCGCTTCATGAGCTTCCGGGTCCGCTGAGATCGAGATACGCACCCAATCCGGCGCAATGGAAACAGGTTCCTCCATCACGCCCCGTTCCAATTTTTTAAGATCCATCCGGTCAAGATGGACTTGTTCTGTCGAAGACATAATTCAACCGGCCTGATGGAAGCGTGTTAGCGCGGGTCACCATCGGCATGCCGATTTCAAGCTCTTCATCGGAGATATCGGAAGCTATTCTACCGAACACCTTGTATTCGCCATAGTCCAGAAGGGCGATGCGGTAGGGCAGGTCGGCCTCGAAACCTACCGGTGCATATTCCAGCTTCGAATAGGTGACCAGTTTGCCGGCGCCATCAACCTGCGTCCATTCCATGTCACTCGAAAGGCATGCATAACAATCGGCCCTTGGTGGGAAAAACATGCGTCCGCACCCGCGGCATCTGGTTCCCATGACCTTGCCGGCCTCCAGATGATCGATGAAACCATTCACCTTGGTGGTGGCTGTGAAGCTCACGGTGCCGAATTTCGCGAATCGTGTGTCCTGTTCCTTCTTTTTGCTCATGGTCTCATCTCCCGAGGATGGTGACATTCCCGTAAAGTCCGACACCACCAATGTTGTGAACGAGGCCGATTGCCGGGTCCTTAACCTGCATTTCCCCGGCTTCCCCCCGCAGCTGAAGAACGATTGTGCGTATCTGTGAGCCGCCTGTGGCGCCTATTGGATGTCCCTTGGACAGAAGACCGCCGTCAACATTCACCGGGATGCTTCCTTCCTTGTAGGTCTCCTTGCTCTTGATCAGTTCTTTCCCTTCACCAGGCTCCGCGAAGCCGAGATTTTCATAAGCCATTAATTCCGCGATCGTGAAACAATCGTGAACCTCGGCGACATCGATGTCTTTAGGGCCTAAACCCGCCATTTCATAGGCCTGACGAGCGGCCTGGCGAGCCGTTGTGAGCCCGGTGAACAGATCTCTTCCGGCGAGGTTCACCGCGGTGGATGCGGCTCCGAGGCCGAGGATCCATATGGGTTTATCGGAAAAGGCCTTTGCTTTTTCTTCGTTTGCAACGATGATGCATGAGCTGCCATCCGCATTCGCGCAGCAGTCCCCTACACGTAAAGGCGCGGCCACCGGGCCGGCCATCGGACTGGTTTTGTCGGAAAACATCTCTAACGTCACCGGCTTCCTGTAGACGGCCTTCTCATTGATCTGTCCGTAGGTGGAGGCCTTGACCCTGATCAACGCCAGGTCTTCAGGGGTCGTTCCGTAGGCGTTCATATGCGCTCTCGCGTACATGGCGTAGTAGGCGGGCATCATGGTCCCAAAAGGACTTTCCCACTGAATATCCGCTCCTCTCCCCATCCGTTCCTGAGATTCAGCGGACGATATTTCAGACATTTTTTGAAAACCGATGACCGCCACCACATCGTGCAATCCTGATTTTATCAACGAGTATGCGACCCGTAGGCCCATGCTGCTCGAAGAACAGAGGCTCTCCATATAAAAGGTCGGTTGCGGCACAAGCCCGAGGTACTCCGCGAAAACTCCCGCCGGTGATCGCTGCTTGTCGTACTCCGGAGCTGAGCAGACCACGGAGGCCCCGATATCTTTGTTTGAGATGCCCACGTCAGCCATTGCTTCCTTGAATCCTTCGAAGGCCAGTTCGCGGACTGAGCCGGGATATCCCCTGACGAATGAACTCTGGCCGACTCCGATGATTCCTACTTTAGCCATCGACTCCCCTCCTGAGGTTATGGTGTTGAATGGACCGCCCGGTTCCCGGGTTGCGTGAGGTTTTTAGAGCGAGAGCCGGATTTGAACGCCTACGGCTCTTCTTCAGTTTCGGAAGTATAGGCCAAGACCAGCCGGGGGTCAAGGATCAGGGATTTAGGGTCGGTTATCGCTCTTGACCCTATGGTTTCTTTGAAATATACTTCCGTTGTATTTTTACAAATCATCCTTGTTTTTATTGGTAAATTTCAGTGGGGAGGGGCTTGTGGATCTATCCAGAAAAATAGGAATCGGCATCACGATGATCGTGCCGGCTTTCGTTCTCGGAGGCCTTTTGTGGTCATGGTTTCATTCAGCAGTCCTCGTCGTGCTTCTGGAGTTGGCTTTAGCGGGTGTTTATATCTCGATTATAACCGGTAAACTGGGTCCTATCCTGAAAGACGCGGTTGCCAGGGCAAAAACGGATTGTTCCTGTTTCGGCAAGAAACAAGAAGCCGGGCGGTGATATCGTTTTTCGAATCCGAATGGAAAACCGGGAAGGAATAGCAGGTTCCTCCCCGGTCGTTTTTTGTACCGGTGCTGTCTATTCAATCCCCAGGTGGAATTTTAAGGATTTCAGGGTATTTTTCATCAGCATGGTAATCGTCATAGGGCCGACGCCACCGGGTACGGGAGTTATGTAGCCGGCTATCTCTTTCGCTGCATCAAAATCAACGTCGCCCCGCAGGATCGCAACCTTTTTGCCTGTTTTCTCACTTATTTTTTCACCTACCCGGTTCACACCGACGTCTATCACACAGGCCCCCGGTTTGATCCACTCGGGTTTGACGAGACCCGGTACACCCGCTGCAACGATCAGGATGTCCGCCCGCTTGCAGTGAAAAGCCAGATCTTTGGTCCTGGTGTGCACGACGGTTACGGTTGAATTGGCTCCCGGACCCTTCTGCAGCATCATATTCGCTATCGGTTTCCCAACGATGTTGGATCTGCCGACAACCACCACCTCGGCGCCGCTTGTCTCTACGCCGGAGCGCACGATCATTTCCTGGATGCCGGCCGGTGTGCAGGGAGGAAATTTGACCTCTGACCCGCCGATCATCAAACGGCCGACATTGACCGGGTGGAATCCGTCCACGTCTTTGTCCGGATCGATTGCGTTCAGAACTTTTTTCTCGTTTATATGCTTGGGGAGGGGAAGCTGGACCAGGATACCGTGGATGGAATCGTCTTTGTTGTATTTTTCGATCAGCGACAGCAACTCATCTTCCGATATCGTATCAGCCTGATTGTCCTGAATTTCCTTAAAGCCGACCCGGTGTGCCGTTTTGATCTTCAGGGTTACATAGGAGATCGAGGCCGGGTTTTCACCGACCAGGATCGTTACCAGGCCTGGAACCACACCGTGTTGGCCTTTGATTTTTTGAACCTCTTCTTCGATTTCCTGAAGGATTTCTTCCCGGATATCGGTTCCTTTGATAAGTTTTGCGGTCATTTCTTCTCTCCTTTTTCTTGTGTTGACGACCGGATGAAAACAAGCGCCACCTATTCATGTGAGTGTCATTATCACAGAACCGGCTTCATGACAATCATCCAAAATACTTCGTGACCAGCCCTTTGACATGAAAAAGCCCGGGGGCCGGCGGCCCCCGGGCTTTTTGAATGCTCCTGTGAAGAAAAGGAACCTACCAGTTGAAAACGTTATCCAGTTCTTCGTCCGGAACCTCGAAAACCACGTCGTGGGGTGAGAGGCGCTCCTTCTTGAAAAAGTCCGGCAGGCGGTCGTGTTTTGCGGTAAGACCGGCTGCGGCGTTAAATTCCCGTTCGTTTTTCAATACCGATTTTCCGAGGTCGGTTACATCGTCGGCCGTCAGGTTCAACCCGTAAAACGCGTTGATCATGTCAACAAGAGCCTGGAACGTTTCCGGCTGGTCCATGACGGCAAAGGCGACGAACAGGCACATGCCTGTGGTATCTATGGCTGCGGTTGCGATTTGCAGGTTTCTGGAAAGTTCCACCTGGCCCTGGGGTTTGAGTGGGTCGACTTTTCCGCCGACACTCAGGAGGTTTGTGGCTACGGCATACCCTGCGGTATGGTCTGCACCCATGGTACTGGTTGCGTAGGTGACCCCGATTCCCTGGACGGCGCGGGGATCATAGGCGGGCAGCGCCTGCCCCTTGACGACCGGCACGCGCTCGACGCCGAAAACCTTTCCGGTCACCGCCGCGCCGTTCCCAAGGATGCGACCGAGAGGCGTCCCCTTGCCCACTTCCTTCACCAGGTCGATCGCAGCCTCTGCATCGCCGAATTTTGCGAGCCCGGCCTCCATGGCCACACCTACCGTTGCACCCATTTCGATGGTGTCGAGACCGAAATCGTCGTCCAGCCTGTCAAGCATCGCGATCGCATCGATATCATCAATGCCGCAGTTTCCGCCGTGAGCCCAGACCGTTTCATACTCCGGCTGCTTTGTGACATAGTTCCCGTCCTTGTCGACGTAAATGCCCGAGCATCTGATGACGCAACCCCGGTGGCACCCATGGGTCGCCTGCCCGCCGCGGGCTGTTTCCAGTTCGGCCATCGTTTCCCCGCTGATTTTTTCGCATCCCTTGAAGCGTCCGAGTGTAAAATTGTAGGTCGGATAGCCTCCAGCCTCATTGACGATGTTTGTAAGGACATTTGTGCCGTAGGCCGGCAGTCCTTCTCCTGTCACCGGATGCTTTTTGAGACCCTCGACCCAGAGTTTGGTGGCCTCTTTGAAAGCCTCTGCATTTTTGGGCGGGCGCATCTTCAGTCCGGCGTCGTCCAGCACGATGACCTTGACGCCTTTGCTTCCCATGACGGCACCGACCCCACCCCGGCCGGCATGGCGGTTGGGGCGGAAATCCATGTCCGTGAAAGCGATGGAGGCCGCTGACATTTTCATCTCTCCCGCCTGTCCGATCGAGATGCAAGCGACTTTATCCCCGTATTCGCCCTTCATTTTATCAATCAGATCGTAGTTTCCCAACCCTTTGAATTCGCTGCAGGAAGCTATTTGAGCGCCGTCCTTGTTTATTGAAATTTTATAAAGAGCGCCTTCTTCGGGTTTTCCTTCGAGCACGATTGCCGCGTAACCCAGCCTGGCAAGAACCTGCCCAGCCTGGCCTCCTGAATTCGCTTCTTTAATGCCCCCGGTAAGCGGGCTTTTGCATCCGACCGAAATACGTCCCGACATGGCCGCCGTCGTCCCCCCAAGCAGACCCGGCGCTATGACCAGTTTGTTGTCGGCTCCAAGAGGGTGGCACAGGGGGGGCACTTCCTTGGCAACCAAAGCGGAAGTCAGTGCTCTGCCTCCCAATCCACTATAGGCTCCTACCGGTGTTTCGACGGCTTTGGGGCCGCCTGCCGCTCCCATGTCTATCCTTAAAATTTTTTCCATAAATTCCTCCTCTCGGTAAATGCCGACAAATAAATGTTATCTATCGGCAACGGTTCTCATTCACAATCAATCCATACAAAAAAGCCCAAGGTATTGTTATAAAAATTTTTCACTTCATATAAGAAATCTAAATATAATTTTATCATGATTCTCGTATCATGTCAACAAATAACTAAAAATGAAAAGTTATATCATATTTGACATAAGCTTTTCTACGTTCTTCTTTCGAAGAAATAATTTCGATAGGCTTGTAAGGAGTCAGAAAACGTCGTCGGTATCGGCTGTTTTTGGAGGGAATCCCGGCGGGCAGGGATAAACCCCGCTCCCTACGGAGATGATCTTGTCAAAAGTAATACCTGATCCATATCTCCGGTCTCAGCACGTCAGGCTTTTCCCCGAATTCGGTGTGGGAAGACCCGATCGGTATTCCGACCCTGCAGTTCAATTCCAGGTTTGTCAGAGGGATGTAGCTCATACCAGGCTGAAGATTGAAACTTTTGTCCCGGAGATTGAATACGATTGCAATCCAGGGGCTGAAATAAAGGATGTCGAAAGGTTCCTTGAGGCTCGTTTTCAAATAAAAATAATCCCGGCCGAAATTGCGCTGGCCATAATAGGGTTTCGTGATGCTGTCTGCGCGTTGGACGATGCCGGCATCCCCGGTGGAAAGCCAGTCTTGATAGGATTGGTGCTGGTAGTCAAAAAAATCGTCAAGCTCGTCCCTGCTATAGCCGGCGCCGTTTCTGTAGTATTCAAGAATAATGGTCATGTTATTGGCGGTAAGGTAACGTATGCCGAGAAGCCAGCTGAGCTGATTCTCTTCAATAACCGTTCGCCTGCCGGTTCCATCCAGCACCGGGCGCCTCGCCCTACGCCGAAGGGCCACCTCTCCATGAATTTCAAAATTTTCAGCCAGATTTTTAGAAAAATCGAAGCCATAGCTTTGAGGCTGGTTGGGCCCGTTTAGAAAGATGAAATCCAGGTCTGTATCGTACCAGAGAAGATAAAGTTTCAAGGCATGGATAATGTCTCCACGTTCCCCGAGAGATGAATTCCCGATTCCATCCAGGACAGGAAGGAGGAGACCGGTTACTGCGATATTGCTCAGACGCCCGCTGGAGAAGGTTTTGATGTAATCCACGCCGACCGAGGTAAATCCTTCAAGATTGAGCCCTGCGTCGTCCGGGTCTTTTGGCCGGTTTAAAAAACCGGCGGGGTTCCATGCGTAACCTTTGCCCCATAGGATCGACTTTTTCCCAGCCTCCAGCGTCAACCCGGCCGAAGGTTTTAAAGAAACGGAGCATTCATAGATTTTGTTAATCCATTCCTCTTCCCTGTAAACGCTGGCATATTCGTGGTGGGTCAGCATTCGGGCGTTCAAGATCCCTTTTTTGTAACTACCCTGGAGTTCCAGTTGAGGGCGCCATTCCGTGGTGTAGGTTCCCGGCTCCCTGTTGTAATAGCTGAGTTTGTACCGCGCCGAATCCCTGCCAACACGGTGGAGAACGTGGCGGAGCTCGATCCTGCCGCCCAGTTCCCAGGGCCTGGTTTCAGCTTCCGGAATTTCGAAATCATATTCACCGGCGCGTGCGGGTTCGACAATCAGGCAAAGCAGGATCGATACAAAAAAGAAAAAACCTGCAGGCATAGCCTCACCGTAAATCTTCAAGTCTTGACATGTAGTTCAAGGTGAAGACTTCATCCGGAAGGCTTCTTTTTTTGAGATTGGCCGATATCATTATCGATTTATAGCCTCGATATAAAGGGCTCTCGGTTTCCATCACAGCCGGCCGGACGACCCCGTCGCCGATATCTTTAATTTCCTTGAAATGCAGGGTTTTTATCAGCATGCCGGTTGCGGCGTAGCATTCAATTTTTGTAGGAACCACTTCCTGCTGCAGGACCCACATCTTCAGGCGGTCGTAGGCCACAGAGCCCGTTTTGGCCTTGAGTTCCAGAAGATGTTGACCCTGGTCTTCAAGCACTTGGGTGACGTCATATTCGACACTGTAGTCCAGCCGCATGATGTCGGAGTTGTTGAACACCCCCCCGACCACGGACTGAAGGCTTGTAATGCGAATGGGTTTGCCGACATTGGGAATATAGAGCCACATGTTTTCCCCCAGTCGCAGTGTGGTCCGGCCTTTTTCGCTTGCCGGGGATACGAACAAGGTAACAACTTTGTCCTTGTCCTTGCGAAGAAACCATAAAACGAATTCCTTTTTCCGACCGTCGGGCTCGATGTTTATGATTTTTCGGTACATTTCAAGATCGCCAGGCTGCAGGTTCCGGTCGACCTGTTCAAGGATTTCCTGGCCGCTTATCGCAAGAGCAGGAATTCCGGCCGGGAAAAAACTTGGCACGAAAAACAGGAAAAGAATACGAAGCACATAGTTTCTCATGGTTCACTTCCTCCGGTTATCATACATGCCGCAAGGCTTCGACAGGTTCAAGCTTGGCGGCTTTGGCCGCCGGCTGCAGACTGGCAAGCACGGAGACCAGCAAAACGATCACGCACGCGGATACAACATCCCATGGGGCGATACGCGGCGAAATGGAAAAGATCTGGTTTCTTGTACCGAACGCGACATCCACGCCCGTCATGTTCAGCACCAGCAGCACCAAAAGGCCGAGAGCCGCACCTGCAATGGAGCTCGCCAAACCCAGGCTGAAGCCTTCGGCAACGAAAAGCCCCATAATTCTGCCGGGGGATGTGCCCATCGCAGCCAGGGTCCCTATTTCGCGGACACGTTCATAGACGCTCATCATCATCACGTTCAACACGCTGATCAGGACAACCGCGATCAGGATGACCTTGATGCCGAGCGTCATCAAGTCTATCATCCGAACGACGTTATAAAAGGGGCTGAGCTGACTCCACGTGTGCACCTCGAATGCCGGCTTGCCTTGTTGGTTTACAATCGGTTCAAGGGCGTTTCTAAGGGCGGCTTCGATTTCCTCGATCCGGTCGAAATCAGTCACGCGGATAGCCGCCTCGCTGATTTCCATTTGCTCCATCCTGAGTAATGCGGCTGCGTCCTCTATATGGAGATAACCGTCCCTGCCACCAGGGCCCATAAGACTTTCGACGATTCCTGCCACCTCAAAGGTCATTCCGTTGACGGAACCATCCTTGTTGTTTGCGACCAGCACGACGGTATCCCCGGTTTTGAGGCCCATCCCGATGGACAGAACTTCGGGCAGGAGCATTTGGCCTTTTTTCAACGGGATTCTGTCCGTTTCATTGCTTTTTATGCGGGTTTTCAACAGAGGTGCGGCGATATCTTCCTTTGCCGGGTCGATCCCGTTGAGGCGGATGTTCGTCGTCTGCGCGTAGTCGCTCAGCATCGCACCGAATTTGATCCGGGGAGAAAATCCCTGGACTCCGGGTGTTTCTTTCAAAATGCTCTCAAGCTTACGATAGGCTGCCGGCTGCATCATGCGGTCGAGCGGCAGGTTGTCGATGCTGGCCATGTAGCCCTTGCGGTGGACCTGAAGATGGCTGAAGACGGAATCGGTTATCTGCCCGACGACCGCGCGTTTGAAGGAATCGCTCAGCCCCACGAAAACGACGACGGAGACGACGCCCACCGCGATCAGAAGCCCGGTAAGGAGACTTCGGCGCTTGTACCTGAGAAGATTTTTGATGGCAAGCTGAGTGATTTTAATCATTGCGTACCTCCCCACCGGCGGGCTCGGCCGGTACCAGTTTGCCGTCTTCGAGGTGAAAAAGTACCTCCGCCTGGTCCATTACACGTGGATCATGCGTTGAAAATACGAAAGTGGTTCCGAATTCATCCCTCATGCTTTTCATGATGGAAACCACTTTCCGGGCGGTCTCGCCGTCCAGGTTGGCCGTGGGTTCGTCTGCGAGCACCAGTTCGGGATTCCCGACGAGGGCCCTGGCAATAGCCACACGCTGTTTTTGGCCTCCGGAGAGCTGGGAGGGATATTTTTGTGCCTGGTCCGCCATGCCTACCGCTTCCAGCACCTTTGAAACGGCAGGAGTACGGCTGTTTTTAGGCATATTTCGAATCATCATCAAGGGGTATTCGACGTTTTCAGCTACCGTTAAAACGGGCAGGAGATTGAAGTCCTGGAAAACGAATCCCAGGTGTTTTCCGCGAAATGCGGCGCTGGTTTTTCGGTCCAATTTCGCAACATCCTCTCCAGCGACGAGGACCGTGCCTTCAGACGGCCTGTCAAGGCAGCCGATCAGATTGAGTGCGGTGCTTTTGCCGCTCCCCGAAGGACCCACCAGGGCGGTGAACAAGCCTCTCGATATGTTAAGGTTCACATCACTCAAAGCCCGAATTTCCGTTTCCCCGGACTTGTATATCTTTGAAACTGAATCCAAAACAACAAGGTCCATTTTCCCGTTCCTCCATGAACAAGCCGATAAAGATAGCTTTATTTCTGATGAAAAATAGCTTTATTTTGTGTATTATATAAGTCTTAGAAGGGAAAACTCAACATAATAAAGGAGCGGGAGCATGAGAATTTTGATCATTTTTTATTCACTTTACGGGCATATATATAAAATGGCCGAAGCCGTGAAAGAGGGAGCAGAGAGCATCGCCGAGGCCGACGTCCGGTTGGCACGCGTACCGGAGACATTGTCGGAAGAGGTGCTTGGGAAGATGGGCGGGTTGGAATTTCAGAAAAGTCTGGCTCATCTGCCCATATGCACGCTGGATGATCTGGTTGAAGCCGATGCGATTATTTTCGGCACTCCCACCCGCTTTGGGAACATGTGCGGGCAGATGCGGCAGTTTCTTGATGCCACAGGGGGATTATGGGCAAAAGGGACACTCGTCGGGAAGGTTGGCAGCGTTTTCACGAGCAGTGCGACACAGCATGGTGGGCAGGAGACCACGCTCTTAACCTTTCATATCAACCTGCTGCACCACGGCATGGTTGTGGTTGGTTTGCCTTATACGTACTCGGGGCAAATGCGCCTGGACGAGGTGACCGGAGGTTCCCCCTACGGTGCTACGACGATAGCCGGGGGCCGGGGGGAGCGGATGCCGAGTGAAAACGAGCTGGGCGCCGCCCGTTTTCAAGGTAGGCATGTAGCTGAAATTGCTTTTAAATTGAGTCGTTGATAAGGGTAGGGTTTTTAGAAAATAAGGAAGCTCAGCCCGGTGATGAAATCAGTCTCCGTCGCCTTGCCGATTCGAAACGTAGAGGAACGAAACGTGCGATGAAGGTCTTGGAGTTTTCCATTAACTCATTTTTTTATGGAAATTTGCCCGTTGGCGATACAGGCGTCGATGGCGTCTTTGTCGAACCGCCATACCCTTCCGATTCGGATCGCGGGCAATTTTCCTTCTTTTGCATACTTGCAAATGGTGATTTCATGGAGCTTTAGATATTCGGATACTTCTTTCGTCGTCATTATTTTTGGCATCTTTATATTACCTCCTGCATGTAAAATGTTTTAATATCTTAAACAACAATTTGCGTATAATATGCTTTACCTTCCTCTATGTCAATACTCTAATTTACTGATGCTTTCTGTAGTTCACCGGTCGATATATCTCAAGTCGTTCAAAAAAATTCTAAACTTATTACGAGTCCATCAAAATTGATGGCTTCTTACGAAGCCGTCAAAATTAGGAATTCAGTACTTTCTCGTCCGAATGATATTGAAAACCAACCAGAGCCCTAGTACCGCGGAAATCAGGTACCCGATGACTCCGATCGCCGGAAAACCAAAGAGGAGCGGCCCTACTCCCGTGGTAATGATCATTGAAGAGCCTATGATCAATGACGCGATGATGATGCTGAAAGCCATCCGGTTTGAGCTGTTTTCCAGCGCGTTGATGAGATCCCCTATGTTTTCAAACCGGAATGCCATCTTAAAATCACCCTGGCCGATTTTGCTCAGGATCTCGATCAATCTTTTTGGTATTTCCCTCTGGGTGTCAAACATGCGGCCGATGGATACCGAAAGGTTCCGCCATAGTTTCCGCGGCTGGTAGCGTTTTGCAGCCAGCTTTTTTACGTACCCTTCGGATTCGGAAAGCACATTAAGGTCCGGGTGAATCTGACGCGCGGTCCCTTCGGCCGTTACGAGAGCCTTGACCATAATCACCAGGTCGGGCGGGAGCCTCAAATGATACGCGCGGAGCAGTTCGGTGATTGCAAGTAGAATATGGCCGATGTTCATAGCCTTGACCGGCATGGCAAAAAAGGAGTCTACAATGTCCAGCAATTCGCGTTCCAGGGCGTCCTGGTCGATAGCGGCTTCGCGGGAACAAATTCGTAACAGCGTATGGACCATTTGTTCGCCGTCTTTTTCGATGATGGCTTTCAGCAGATCGATCAACCTGCTGCGGTCGTTTTCCGTTAAGCGCCCAACCATCCCCCAGTCGAGCAGACAGAGCCTGTTTCCGTCGTAAACGAGCATGTTCCCGGGGTGGGGGTCGGCATGGAAGAAGCCGTCTTCAAGAATCTGTTTGACGGCGGCTTTCAAACCTTCCTTTGCCATCAGTTCGGCATTGACCAGGTCGACGGAATTCATGTCTTTCAGCTTCGTCCCGTGGATATGTTCCATGACCAGGATTTTCTTAAAACAATAATCATCATAAACTTTTGGAATATAAATCCAGGAGGAGTCCGTTTGATAGGACCCGGCAATTTTCATATTGCGGGCTTCTCTGGTGAAGTCGATTTCCCTTAAAAGATTACGCCGGGTAACCTTGACAAGATTCGGCAGATCGTAGGCCTTGAAATCATCGGAGTGTTCATGCAGGCGTCCGGCAATTGCAGCGAGGATCTTGAGGTCTGCTTCCATTCTCCGTTTAATTCCCGGGCGTTGAACCTTGACCGATACGATTCGGCCTTCTTTTCGCAACACAGCTCGATGTACTTGAGATATTGACGCTGCAGCCAGGGGTTCCGCATCGAAAATGGAGAAGATGTCGTTCAGTTTTTGACCCAGGCTGGATTCGACCACGTCATGAATTTCTTCCAACGGTACTGGAGGGACGTCATCCTGAAGTTTGCTCAGTTCTTTGATAAGGGGCGCTGGAAGCAGGTCTGGCCGCAGACTCATGATCTGGCCCAGCTTTATGAACGTGGGCCCGAGATCTTCGACCACTCGTCGGATTCTTTCATAGGTTCCAAGATTAAGTTCGGTCGAATCGGGTTTTTTTATGAGCCTTGATCCTGGCAGATCAAGCCGTTGAGCCAGATCATCGAAGCCATACTTGAAAAGTACCACCAGTATCGTTTTGAACCGGGTAAGCTTGGTAATAGCATGAAAGTCCAATTCGCTCTCCTGTTGATTTAAGATGTGCAGGGCGCCGGATTCAATGTGGAGCGAAGCATGGGGCCGAAACGGCTGTAATGAGGCGAAAATGCGGGCATCTGAGATTAAGCATTTTCCTGACTGCCGCCGGTTTTTTCTACGGCGTCCAGCCGCATTTCAATTTGTTCAATTCTTTTTTCGAGTCTCTGAACTTCGGAAGCTTTTACAAGATCGAAATTTTTCGTCGCTTTTCTTACAGCTTCGCTGAAGGATTTCTCGATTTGAGACCAATGGCTTTCACCAGTTGAGAGCAGTTCTTCCTTAAGTTTTTGAGCGTCCTCTCTGCTTATTTTCGCTTCCTGGACCATTTTATGGCATAGTTCCTCGATTTTTTCTTTGGTGAGAAATACCGCACCAAAGCTCGATAAAAGGCCATTTCGAATTTCCTCGAACATGGAAGGCTCCTTTCTTCCCCGATTTCATACATAGTTACCATAAAAGCAGGCTGGACAGACTATCAAACCTAAGTATACCCGATCGGATTGCCAGGTTCAACGTTCCATTCATCGGCTTTTATTCGGAGCTGTTCCCCAGGTGAAGTCATGACACGGCATGGCTCCGAAAGCGAGGCCTGTGCTTACGCTTTGAAAAAGTCGTCGGGTCATGGCGACGTATCCCTGAACATCAAGAGGGTCCGCAGCATTTTATCGTCTTTTACTGCGCACACCAAATCGAGGGCGGCAGGTTGATAGAATCGTCACGTATTCCGGGCACGGTTTTAATTCAGTCATGAGGGGTGGCCGGTAGCCATTGATAAAGGCAGAATATTCGTATTACGCGGAAATACGGCGGTCCTGCTGACCCTTTCGCCTGCGGATGACGTTCCCGGAACCGGAAACGATAGGACGTTCTGGTTGATCGTCTTGAGATTGTTCGCTGAGAGTTATCAATTTTTTCAATTCTTTTTCGAGTTCACGAAGTCTTTTTGCATCCATTTTTTGGTATACCTCCGGAAATATAGACCGGCACCTGTTCTTTTTGCTGGCAACGATGTGCGCCGGATAATCGAAGCCTCTGTTTTAAGGTTTCGCCGACGGATCCGGCGAGACCAAGGCAGACACGACAAGCCATCAAGGGCATTCGGTGTATGCTCTTACGAGAATTTTACGCGGAAATCTGTACCCAAAGATTTTAAGGGATCACAGAGATAAGTACCTTTTTGAGTGAAGATACCTGGTATGGTGAATGTTAATTAATTATCGCTAAATAGTCCTCGAATAAAATAAAATTTTTTATCCTTAAAATTAAGCATGCTGACGATCGATTGAAGAGGCTGCCGCTTTATCCCGGTTTCGCGCATGATAAAATCAGCGTCGGCTTCTTCGCGGATCAAGTTGATAACTTTAGCTAGGTTCCAATTAATTCCATGAGCCATATAAAAACAAGAGTCCTCGCTCATCATACTTCCCGGCGAAGACCAAGGCAGGTTTCAAACACCGGATATTCAATATTGATGGCCCCGTAAGAAGTCAGGCGGCGATTTTGAGTGGATTGGCTCTCATTTCGTCCGCCAGAACCAAAATATTTCCGAGCCGACGCC
>Ga0068714_10003352_pt1 | contig 19101 bp, 17 predicted proteins | sample MTBNYHSulfiMetaG_FD_62988 | JGI IMG/M metagenome (GOLD analysis project Ga0068714, IMG submission 62988) | Enrichment culture microbial communities from rom New York Harbor, USA that are MTBE-degrading - MTBE-NYH (New York Harbor Sulfidogenic)... | ecosystem: Environmental > Aquatic > Marine >... | reverse complement strand
GATCCTCTTGGCGCTACGCTGCTGATTCTTCTAATAGTCGCGATCGTGGTCGCCTGGGCGGCGTTCACCCGTCCCTTGTGGCAGAGCTACGTCGCGGACGCGCTCGACTACCGCGGTAACGCCGCGACGCTTGCCAACGCCGTATCGTCAGCACTGATGGCAGCGGGGCAACCGCTGTCAGCGGCGCGCATCGGCAGCGGCTCCTTCTCGTACTCGCTGGGGCCCGTCACCGAGACGACCTGGGCGACGGTCACCTACTACTGGCGAGGAGCCCCGGCCGCCCCCGAGGGCGCGGGAGCTCCCGTGGAGACGAGGAGACGCGACGGCCCGCGCGGCGTGCTCGTTCTGACCTACCGGTCGGATCTGCAGCAATCACAGCTGGGCCCGGTCTTGGAGGCCTTTGACGGCGTCAATCTGGACCCCGGGGCCGCGGCGAGACGCCCGGCGGTTGACGTCCCCTTGCTGATCGGCTCGGTCCGCCACTACTGGTCCCAGGGATATGCCGGCTACCTTGACACACCGGCGGCGCTGGCCCGGCTGCTGGCCGGCCTTCCGGTACTGGTCCCGCTGTATTGCGCCGCAACGGCGATAGGCCTGGTGCCGGGCTGACAAGCGCGCAAGGCTGCTCGGGTGCAGACTGCGCCGGCGCCCCTGTGCTCCTATCTCCCCCTTGCCTGTCTCGCCTACGCCAGCTTGTCTCGGCTACGCCCTCAGGTGTTTCGCAAACCAGCCGGCGATCCGCTGTTGCCGGTCGATGCGGTTGAGGGGCTTGCCGGAACGTGACAGCTCGTGGTTTTCTCCGGCGTAGCGCACAAACTCGACCTCGCAATTGCCGAGACGTTTAAGGGCGACGTACCACTGCTCGGCCTGCTCGATCGGGCATCGCAGGTCCTGCTCGCCGTGTATCAGCAGGACCGGCGTGCGGACGTTGGGCGCGTAGCGCATGGGGGACCTGTCCATGATAAAGTCCTCCTGCTCCCACAGGTCCGCGCCGCCCATCCGCTGGCGGTTGGAGTAATACCCGATGTCGGACACGCCGTACTTGGTGTACATATTGCTTATCGACCGCATCGCCACCGCGGCCGCGAACCTGTTCGTCTGGCCGACTATCCAGTTGGTCGTGTACCCCCCGTAAGAGCCGCCGGCGAGGCCCAGCCTGGTTTCGTCCACCCAGTCGTATGTTGAAACCGCGTAGTCCACCGCGGCCATGAAGTCCTTGTGGTCGATGCCTCCCCAATCGCCGTCGAGTACGGCGCAGAATTTCTCGCCGTAGCCCTGGCTGCCTTGCGGGTTGGTGAAAAGGACGCCGATGTTGCGCGCGCAGAGCAGCTGGAACTCGTGGAAAAAGGCATGGCCGTACGTCGCGGCCGGGCCGCCGTGCATCTCGAGGACGAGCGGGTACTTCCGGCCGGGCTCAAAGTCGACAGGCCTCATTATCCAGCCCTCGATCTCAACTCCGCCGGTGCCCTCAAAGGCGACGCGCTCCGGGGTGACAAGTTGTAGCTGGGAAAGCAGCGGTTCGTTGAAGGAGGTGACCCTGACCGCCTCCAGGGGCCGGCCGGGCGTGTCCAGACCGGCGTAGACCTCGCCGATCTCGATCATGCTCGCGGCATTCATGCAGACCACCATCCCGCGGCCGCCGGCCACGGGCCGGGCGTCGAACGAGCTCACCCCGGGGACGGCGTCCGGGGTGACCGGCTCCACCTCACCGCCGGACGCCGAGGCGCGAAAGACGCGGCTGATTCCGCCGTCAGCCGTTCCGAAATAGACCCACTTCCCGTCCATCGCAAAGACCGGTCCGGCACCGCCCCCGTCGTAGCGCGCATCGCTGCCGACGCCGCCCCCGACGCTGCGGTCCCAGTGGGCCGTGATGCTGCGCACCTCGCCGCTCCCGTCCGCGGGGGCCAGCATCACCTCGGTGTTGACGCTCCCGCCCTCTCCTTTCTCGTGGCCGAAATAGGCGACGAGCTTGCCGTCGGGAGACCAGGTTGGCTGAGAGGCGACGCCCTTTCCACGTGTGAGCCGGACAAGCTCGCCGCCGGCAGCCGGGACCGCGTAGAGATCGACGATATTGTGCCACTCCCAGTCAGGCAGGCGGCTGGATACGAAGGCGATCCTGGCGCCGTCCGGCGACCAGGCCGGCATGGCCTCGCCGTAGTCGCCCGAGGTAACCTGGCGGATCTTGCCGGACGCGGTTTCGACCGTAAAGACGTGCCTTGGGCGCATGTCGAGGATTCCCGCGCCGTTGGCCTTATACCGGAGACGCGTGACCACAGTGACGTCCTTGTTGCGCTTTTCGTAGGCTTCTTTTTCTTCCTTGGTCCGCGGCACCTTGGCCGTGAACGCGATCTCCTTCCCGCCCGGAGACCAGGCGGGCGCTCCGACCGCCTCGTCGTGGTCGGTCAGCTGGCGGGCCTCTCCTCCGTCGGCCTCCATCAGCCAGATCTGCTCCTTGCCGGAGCGGTTGGAAAGGAAGGCAAGCCTGGTTCCGTCCGGGGACCACCTCGGGGTATGGTCCTTGCACGGGCCGTCTTTCCCCCGTCCCGCTGTGAACTGCCGCGGCTTACCGGGACGGATGCAACCGTCATCCGAAACCAGGTCCGCGACCCAGACAGCGGACGTATAGCCGTTCTTGTCCTTCTCCGGCGCGGTCAGGACAAACGCGACCCTCCTGCCGTTCGGGGACAGCTGCGGGTCGCCGGTAAACCTGAAATCCCAGAGGTCCTCGGCGGTTATCTTTCGTCTGGCGGTTTCGTCCATATGGGGCAGACCTCCTTGCTGTAGCTGCTGGCGGACCAGGCCGCGGGATCATCAGGGCAACGCTTCGCCATGTGGATGCTTCTTTCCTATTCTCAGGTGGTACTTGACGGCGGGTGAGGTGTTCAAGTATTGTTGAACTCAACAATCGGACCACATTTGCCTACCAGTGCAGAGGACGGCATATCCGGAACACTAACGGCCCGCCGGATGGCCGGAAACCGTGGACCCAAGGGGGCGACGACCGTGTTCTCCGTCAAGGTGGATTTCTGCCCCGCGTACGAGCTGATGGCAAGCCTGAACGCGGCGATGAACCGTGCGACGCAGCGGCTTTTGGACCTGGGCAGGAAGTGGCTTACCCGGGTGCGCCGGCAGATGAGCCGTGACCTGCGAGAGGCGCTTGCGGCGGCCGAGGCTGGCGGGGATAGGCTGGAGGTCCTGTATCTGCTCGCATATCTATGCCCGGGGGAACGCACCGCGGAGGGCTTTCTCGGATGGCTGGCGGGCCTCTCGCCCGGAGACATCTACGAACTGGTCGCCCCTTACATACCAGACGGTTACCCGCTCTCGCTGGATCTCGGCGGTCTAAGAGACCGCGGGGGAAAGATCCTGGAGCTCTGGAACCACGAGTATTTCAGCAAGGTCGACCGGCAGGTGATCCTCGCCCTCGAGAAGAGCGCCGGCTACTGGGCGTCCCGGGCCGCAAAGGAAGCGGCCTCGGAGGTCGTTGAGGAAGCCTCCGGAGGCGTTGTGATCGAGCCCGGCGAGGGGCCCGACACCGTATTGCTCATACCTCAATATCACACCCGGCCCTGGAACATCTACAAGCCCTTCCGGAACCTGCTCATGAACTGCTATCCGGCCGAGATCCCCACCTCGGACCCCGGCGAACCCGAAAGCAGCCTTCTCCGGTTTGCCCTCGCGCTAAGCGACGCCAACCGGCTGAAAATCCTCCGTCACCTGGCTGAGCGACCACGCGGGTTCAGCGAGGTTGTACGATTCCTCCGCCTGCCCAAGAGCACGGTCCACTACCATCTTGTGTCTCTCAGGGCGGCCGGTCTCGTGCGCGTACACACCCGGCTGGCCGCCTTCAGAGCCGCCAAGACCGACAGGGCAAGCACCCATGTCGGCGGCGACCGCTACAGCCTGCGTGAACCGGCCCTCGAGCAGCAATGGGACCGGATAATGGGTTTCCTCCTGCAGAAAGGGGACACAAGATGAGCTCTCCCGCCGTAGCGCCGGCTTCCCCGCAAGGGCCGTCCAGGGGATTCCGCACCTTCCTCATCCTCTGGGCGAGCCAGTCGGTTTCCGTCATCGGCACGGCCTTGACATTCTTCGCGATCAACGTCTATCTCGCCCAGGAGGTGTTTCCCGACCCGGCGCAGCGTCCGCAGCTCGCGGCTGCGCTCTCCGCCGTCGCCCTGGCGTTCGCGCTGCCGACGATACTCCTCGCCCCGATGGCCGGAGCCACGACCGACCGGATGGACCGCAGGAGAATCCTGATGGCCGCCAACGTGGCCTCGGGACTGCTGAGCGCGCTGCTCGCAACGCTCATCGGCCTGGGCAAGGCCGACCTCACCGTCGTCGTCGCCGCCATGGCGGGGCTTGCGGCGCTGCAGTGCTTTCACAACTCGGCCTTTGACGCCTCGTATATCATGGTCGTACCCGCCGACCAGTTGCCGCGGGCAAACGGGATGATGCAGACCATGTGGTCGCTCTCCGGGGTCGTCTCCCCCGGGATCGCGGCCGCTCTCATCGCCCTTCCCGCTCTGGCCCGGCGCGGAGTCGTGGGCGGGGCGGTCGGTTCATGGCTCGCGGGCCTTCAGAGCGGCACGGTGCTGGCCATCTCGATGGACGCCGTGACGTTTTTCGCGGCGGCGGCCACTCTTCTGTTCCTGGCGATCCCCTCGCCGGTCCGCCATGACCTCCGGGACTCATCCGGCAGGTTCAAGAAGAGCATGCTCTCCGACGTCAAGGAGGGCGCTCAATTCATATGGAAGCGCAGGCCGCTCCTATGGCTGTTGGGCGTGTTCGCCGTGATCAACTTCTGCGCGACCCCTCTGGGCGTGCTCCAGCCGCTGATAGTCAAGGTCAACCTGGCCGCCGACTGGAGCGCGCGCGGTTTCAGCTATGAGACTGCGCTTGCCACGCTGGCGTCGCTCAACGGCATCGGCGGGCTGCTGGGAGGTATCGCCATTAGCACCTGGGGCGGCCTCAAGCAAAGGCGGGTCTACGGCGTTCTTGTCCCGGTGCTGGTCGGCGGCGTGGTCGGGATTGTCTACGGCTTCTCCAAGTGGCTGTACCTGTCAGCAGGCTGCCTTGCCATATCCGCGTTCACTCTTCCGGCAGCCAACGCCCACTCGCAGGCCATCTGGCAGGTACAGACGCCTCGCGAGCTCCAGGGCAGGGTGTTTGCCGTACGCAGGGTCATCGCCCAATTCACCTGGCCGATGAGCACAGCCTTGGCCGGCTGGGCCGGCGGGCGGCTCAATCCGGGACACCTGGTGGCGGCTCTCTACTGCGTCATGCTGGTCTTTGTCGCCTCGCAGCTGGCAAACCGGGGGCTCTTGAGGGTCGAGGACAAGGACTATCTCGACAAGATGGCGGCCGCTCACGACCGGGGCCCCGGGGGGGACTGATGTGTCGGCTGGTTATCAGTTCGGAGAGGAACCTGATAGCTAGCCGCCAGGTTTCGGATAAACCTGTCGGCTGGCGAACATGAGCGGCTTATGTGGCGGCCAGCGAACAGTTGCGGCCGGGACCTGTAGTGTAGTCGGCAGTTGCGCGGCAAGACTGTCGGCTACTGAACAGGTCGCCACAGATCGTCCGGCCAGGAGTCCGGACATGCCCAATCCGAACGCGCGCGTCAATCGCGCGCATCAATCGTGCGTATCGAATCGCGCGCACCGATCTACTGCCGCCTGATCCTTGCCAGCTCACGGTACAGCTCCTTCTCGCGGTCACTGAGGTTGCGAGGAAGCTCGACACGTACCCGGACCATCTCGTCGCCCGCTCCGCCGCCCTTGAGGACCGGCAGCCCCTGGCCACGTAGCCGGAAAACCTGGCCGTTCTGGGTTTCGGCAGGAATAGTCATGTCGGCCCGCCCGCGGATCGTCGGGACGACTATCTCCCCGCCAAGAATTGCCTGGTAGAGGGCTATGGGCGCTTCCGTCCAGAGGTCGTCCCCGCGCACCTCGAATATGGGGTGGGGCCGTAGCTTGATGACCAGGTAGAGATCGCCCGTGGTCCCCGAGCCCGGGCCACGCAGGCCCTCCCCGGCCATGCGCAGCTTTGACCCGTCGCGTACCCCTGGGGGGATTGTGACCTCAATGTGCCTGGTGCGCTGGCCGCCTTCGGCGGTGGGGATTGTCATCTCGAGAGCTCGCCGCCCGCCCATCGCGGCCTCCTCGAGCGATACCTCCAGCTCGTGCTCCAGGTCCTGCCTGCCGGCCGGCTGGGGGCCGAAACCCGCGCCTCCCGGCGCGAAGTCCTGGATGTGCCGGAATCCTCCCGGTCCGGCCCTGCCCGTTCGGGCTGCGCCACCCAGGTCTCCGAAGAAGGCACGGAAGAAGTCGCTGAACCCACCGAGGTCCCCAAGGTCTGCGGCGTCGCCGAAGGTGAATACGCGGAAGCCGCCAGGTCCACCCGGGCCCGGCCGGCCGGCCCCGCCCTGCGCGGTCGCCCTGCGGAACCACTCGTCGAAAGGTGTCCCCTGGGCCTGGTACTGCTGCCAGTTTGCCCCCAGCTGGTCGAAGCGGGCCCGCTTGGCGGGGTCGCTGAGCACCTGATACGCTTCGTTGACTTCCTTAAACTTGAGCTCGGCCGACTTGTCATCCGGGTTGACGTCGGGGTGATACTTGCGGGCCAGGCGCCGGAAGGCCTTCTTGATCTCGGCCTCCGACGCATCGCGTTTGACGCCCAGCGTCTCATAGTAGTCCTTGAACTCCATGCCGTCACCCCGGCCAGGCTATCTGGCGATCTCGCAAGCCTGACGTCCCCAATCTACCAGAAGGGCCGGCCGACTTGAACCGGCCGGCCGGTGCACCTCCGCTGGCCCTGGTTTCGCATCAGCCCCGTCACCAGGGCCGGCTGATGCTAGAGCTCAAGCTGATGCTAGAGCTCAATAGGTATCTCCTTGGGCTTGACTTCCTCGGCCTTTGGCAGATGAACTTCCAGGATTCCATCCCGGTAGGAAGCCTTGACCTGATCCGGGAGCACGGGGACGTTGAGGGTGAACGACCGTATGAAATTGCCGTAACGGCGCTCCACGCGCAGGTAATTGCGCCCTTCGGTCTTGGTCTCGCGCTGACGGGCCCCGCTGATCTGGAGCTGATCGCCGGTAAGGGAAATCTTCACGTCCTTTGGGTCGATGCCCGCGATCTCGGCCCGGACGACGATCTCGTCCCTGGACTCGTAGATATCCACCGGAACCCCCCACGCAGACGCCGTCATTTCAGCGGGACGGTCCCCACCACGGCCGGCCTCCTCGAACAGCCGGTTGATGTTGTCACGCAGAGCCATAAAGTCACGATACGGATCCCAACTCATCAACGACATGCATTGCCCCTCCTTGTAAGAGCATCTTCAGACATCTATTGTGCCGCGCCCCTTGGGCGCTTCATCCCCAGTATAGGTAAAACGTAGGTTGTTTGTCAAGTTACTTGTTTCGTAGAAACCAGAGACGTATATTATCTGACGACATACATATATCGGCTTCGGCGGCATGTGTATATACCTACCCGGAGCAAGGTGTTGATGCAGGACAGGCGACCGGCCACGTGACTCCCGGCACGTTGAAGGAACCGCTTGGAGCAGGCGGGAAATCCGGCCACGAGAAGCGGGCATACGCCCCGGCCCCAACCAAGAGGTGAATCTGATGCCCAAGAGCACCATCGTACCCGAGGATATCAACCGTTTCGCGTGCCCAGGACAACCGCAGCTATCCCCCGGCGCAGGCCGGCTGGTCTTTACAGTTCAGCGCGCGGACACCAAGGAGGACCGGCAGACGACAAACCTGTGGATCGCCCCTGTGGACGTCAGTGAGGTGCCGAGGCAGCTCACTACCGGGAACAAGGACCACAGCCCCCGTTGGTCGCCGGACGGCCGGATGATAGCCTTCGTCAGCGATCGCAACGGCAGAGCGCAGATCTGGCTCATCCCCGCCGACGGCGGGGAGCCCTGGTGCCTGCCGACAGACCAGGCCGTGACCTCTCCTCCAGAGTGGTCGCCGGACGGTACCCGCCTCGCCTTCACAGCAAGGGTGTTCGAGCGGCCGCAAGAGTGGGAGCCATACCCCGGCGCGCCGCCGGGCGATCGCGAACGGGCCGCGGCCCAGGCCAGAAAGGAGGAAGCCGGAAGGGACAATGGCATCAAGGACAAGGACGTGAAGGTCAGCGACGTAAAAGTCATCACCAGGCTCAAATACAGGTTTGACGGGGCCGGTTACCTTGGCGACCGGCGGAGCCAGGTCTTCCTGCTGCCGGCAGGAAGGGCGCCCGGCGGGACGCCCGCCGCGGCCCGGATGGTCACCACGGGAGACTATGATCACGAGTCCCCCTGCTGGACGCCTGGCGGAAAGCTCCTGGTCGTCGCCTCCCGCCGCGACGACGCGGATTGGACCGACGGACAGGAGCTGTGGCTTGTCGACCCTGATTCGGGGGAGCTGGCGCTGGTCTACCGGGGAGACGGGCCCGTGGCGGCGCCGAGGGTGTCCCCCGACGGGACGAAGGTCGCCTTCTTAGGCCACAACTCCAGCCACGGGAGGTCCACCACCACCGGGCTGATGATCCTGCCCTTCGGGCCGGGGCTCTCCCGGGACAGGCTGCCCCTGAGGGCCGCAGACGCGGTCAACCTGCTGGCCGGCCAAGACCGGCCCGCCGGGGACCCGGTTTCATCCGACGTCAGCTACTCCCCCGAGGTCCAGGCACCGCAGTGGTCGGAGGACTCGCGCTCGATCTACCACCTGACGTGTGACCGGGGGTCCACGTACCTGGTCCGGTTGCAGTTGCCCGATGGTCCCGGACCGCTCGCCGGTGGCGATCCGGCCACGTCCCCTGTGCCGGAGCCGGTCCGCCTGGTGGGTGATCCGGGCAGGGTCGTCGGGTCGGTCAGCTATTCCCCGGGAGTGCTCGCCTACCAGGCGGGAACGCCCGTACAGCCGGACGAGATATACGTCCTGTCCCCGGTGCCGGGACACGGCGCGTCCGAGCGCAAGGTCACGGCCTTCAACGACAGCCTGTTGGAGCAGCTTGCGCTGTCCCCGGCCGAGAGGTTCACCTGCCGCGGCGCGGACGGATGGAACATCGAGGGTTGGCTCTTGCGGCCGGTGCGGCCCGCCGCCGTTGCCGCCTCCGGTCCAAGGCGGTCAGAGGGACCCTTTCCCGCGGTGCTGATGATCCACGGAGGCCCTCACGGGGTCTACGGCGCTGGATTCATGTTTCAGGCCCAGCTCCTGGCCTCAAACGGGATGGCCGTGGTCTATACAAACCCAAGGGGCAGCCAGAGCTACGGCCAGGCCTTCGCGAGCGCCTGCGTGCGGGACTGGGGCGGCAAGGACTACGAGGATATCATGGCCGGTCTCGACTGGGCGATCGAGGCCGGTATCGCCCATCCGGACCGCCTGGGGGTCACCGGATGGAGCTACGGCGGTTACATGACCTCCTGGACGATCACCCAGACGCAGCGCTTCAAGGCCGCCGTCGCCGGCGCCGTGGTCTACAACCGGCATAACTTCTGGGGCACCAGCGACATAGGCTATAGCTTCGCCCATTACGAGTGCGGGGGGACCCCCTGGGAGGATCCTGAGCTTTTGCTGGAGAGGTCGGCGGCCAGGTACGCCGGCCGGGTTACGACCCCGCTGCTACTGATCCACGGGGAGGCCGACCTCCGCTGCCCCGTCGAGCAATCCGAGCAGTTCTTCGTGAGCCTGCGCTTTCAGGGAAAGACGGCCGTGATGGCCCGTTATCCCGGGGAGTATCACGGGTTCAGGAAACCAAGCCACAAGGCAGATCGTTTCGCGCGGACCCTTGCCTGGTTCAGGCACTACCTGGTCTAGTCAGTACGCGGAGGGCGCCGCCGAAACCCAGGAGGGGCCGCCAAAGCGGCCCCTCCCCCGCGGCCCGTCCGCCCTCGTCAATGGCGCACCGGTCTACTCCGCCGCCAGCCGCGGTCTACTCCGCCGCCAGCCGCTGCGCCCTTTTCCAGTGGTAGAGGTACACGGGCAAAGCCACCGCCACCAGCACGGCCGAGCGGACCAGGTGAGCCCAGCGGTAGTACCTCTCCCTGGCGGTCTCGCGAAGGTAGTCCTGCTCTACGCGCTCCGTGGCCCACCGGGCGATGTCGTCGTCGTTCGCTTCCGGATGGGACTGCCTGAGCTCCTCGATGACGCGTAGCTCGTTTGCCGGATCCTTGTACTGCATTTGTGCGTAGCTCGGCTCAAACAGGTCGATGACGTTGTTTATCACACTGACCGACCCGAAGATAACGGTCAGCAGCATCACAAAGCTGACCAGGTAGAAGTAGACGCTGCGGATAGTCCACTTCATCGCCGGCGACCCCCCTCTCCTTCCGTTCACTTCTACGCGGCAAACCGGTTACCTGGGCATGCTAGGCGGCCGGCAGGGGTGCACCGGCGGCCGGGCGAAAGAACGCCCATCGGCCGGGCGCCGTGGAAAACCGGCGGTCCGGCTGTACGGAAGGAGCTGAGGCCTGTGCGTATCTACATCTCCGCGGACATGGAGGGCATCGCCGGCATTACGAGCCGGGATCTGCAACTGGTCCCGGAGGGCCGCGAGTTCCAGGAAGCCCGGATCCTGCTGACCGAGGAGGTCAACGCCGCGATAGGGGGAGCGATCGCCGCCGGGGCGGAGTACGTGCTGGTCAACGACTCCCACGGCCGCATGAGAAACATCCTCCCGGCGGGCCTCGACCCGAGGGCGCAGCTCTCCCAGGGCTATCCCAAGCCCCTCTACATGATGGAAGGGATAGACGAGGGGTTTGACCTGGCCTTTTTTGTTGGCTACCATGCCGCGGTAGGGACCGCGGACGGGCTCCTCAACCATTCCTACAACTCGCGAGGGGTCTATAACGTCAGGGTCAACGGCCGCGCGATGTCCGAGAGCGGCCTCAACGGGAGGGTCGCGGGGCACTTCGGGGTACCTGTGGCCCTGGTGACCGGGGACGACGCGACGGTCCGCCAGACCCGTGCCCACGCGCCGGGCGTCGAAGGCGTCGTCGTGAAGTGGAGCTACAACCGCGGCAGTGCCCGCTCGCTGAGCCCGGCGGCCGCGCGGTCGCTGGTCAGGGAAGGAGCCGAGACCGCCGTGACGAGGGCCGCGTCCGGCCCTCGGGCGGACATGCTGATGAGGGAGAAAACCCCCGTGGAGTGGGAGGTCGACTTCGTGTACAGCGTGATGGCCGACCTGGCCTGTCTCCTGCCCGGCGTGAGCCGCCTGGGGGACCGGACGGTGGGGTACCTCAGTCCGGACTATCTTTCTGGTTTCAAGCTCTTTATGGCCACCACCATGCTCATCAGCCAGGTGTAGGTGAGTGCCGGTGGAGTTTGAGCTCGCCTACGGGCGAACTGCCGTCCGGCTGGCCCTTCCCGAAGGCGACATTCTGCAGGTCCTCCGGGTGGACGACGTACCGTCTTTGGGCGACGCCCGGGTCAGCCTTGCCGGCCACATCCGGGAGGCGCTGCGCAATCCGATCGGGTGCGCTCCTCTAGGCCGGATCGTCCGCCCCGGCGAACGCGTCGTGATCGTCGTCAATGACCAGACCCGTCTCGCCAGAAGCGAGCTGTTCCTGCCTCCCCTTCTGGATGAGCTCAACTCCGCCGGCGTTCCGGACGCCAACGTTACCTGCCTTTTTGCCCTTGGAGCCCATCGCCCCCTCCGGCCCGAAGAGATGCGCTCCCTGGTCGGAGATGAGACCGCCCGGCGCGTTGCCCTCGTAAACCACGACTGCGACGACCCGGCGGGGCTGGTCACGGTCGGCCGTACCTCAAGGGGAACGGAGGTCCGCGTAAACCGGTTGCTGACGGAAAGCGACCGCATCGTGCTCACCGGGAGCATCGTCTACCACTTCTTTGCCGGGTTCGGCGGCGGGCGCAAGGCAGCAGTGCCAGGCTGCGCCGGCAGGTCGACCATCCAGCAAAACCACTCAATGATGCTCGGCCCGGGGGCCACGGCGGGACGTCTGAAGGGCAATCCGGTGCACGAGGACCTGCTGGAGGCGGCGCGGCTGCTGAAACCGGGTTTCATCCTGAACGTGGTCCTCAACGGACGGGGGGAGATCGCGGGGGTCTTTGCGGGGGATATGGAGGCCGCGCACCTCGCGGGCTGCAGGTTTTGCGACAGGCTATACGGCGTGACCGTCGAACGGCCGGCCGATCTGGTCATCGCGTCCTGCGGTGGATGGCCCAAGGACATCAACGTCTATCAGGCACAGAAGACGATGGACAATGCCGCCCGGGCCGTGCGGGAAGGTGGGGTGCTCGTCCTCATCGCCGAGTGTCCCGAGGGAGCCGGAAACCAGATGTACATCGAGTGGATGCGGCGCTACGGCACGCCGGCCGCGATCGCCGCGGCGGTCAGAGAGCGCTTCGAGCTCGGGGGCCACAAGGCCTATGCCGTGACCCGGCTCCTGGCCAAGGCCGAGGTCGTCCTGGTTTCGGCCATGCCCGAGGAGGACGTCCGCGCGCTGCTGCTCACCCCGGCGGGATCGCTTGAGCAGGCCCTCTGCATTGCACGTTCCAGGCTTGGGCCGCACCCTACCACCATCGTGATGCCCAACGGCGGCCTCACGGTACCGCGCCTGGCGCCGTTCCGGGACCGCCGGCCCGTACCCGGTTAGACTTACAGGCTGCTGGGATACTTTGCCGCGATGCTGGCAATCCTAACACGGCTGACGTGTCTTGACCGCGCCAGCGGATTTGGCGGCAAAGGAGGTGTTGAACGTGAGCACCGACATCAACAGGGGCAAGTCCAGCCAGCAAAAGCAGAGCACTCAGCACCCACAGCAGCAGCAGCAGCAGCAGCAGCAACCGGGCTCTCAGCGTCTAACGGGTAAGACCAGGGACCAGGAGTCGGCACGCGAGTTCCTGTGGTCGGAGCAGGGCAGCCAGGCCGGCCGCGAGCGCCAGCAGGGCACACAGGCGGGGCGCAGCGAGTCCGAACAGCAGCGCAGGCAGAGAGAGCGCAATCAGCCCCGCAGCTAACCAGGTCACGAGATCTCTCCCGGTGCCGGGAACGGCGGAACGGCCTTCGCGCGAAGGCCGTTCGTTTTTCGTGTGCCGTCCCACCTCTCCCGCCCCCCGGAGCGGCGCCGGCGTCCGGTGCGATCTGGTTCCGCGCGTCAGCAAGGGGACTGGCCCGCGCCGCTCTAGACGCAGGCAGGGCTAGCGGACCGACCAGGAAAGCAGGAAGACGACCTCGGCTACCTCGCACACGGCACCGTAGCTGTCGCCTGTCAGGCCTCCGATGGCCGCGGCAATCGCGGCGGCACACGCAAGTCCCGCGGACAGGCTGGCGGCGGCGGCAAGGAAGGCAGCCGGACCCCCGGCCAAGGCTACCAACAGGGCCGCGCTTGAGAAGGCAAACACCAGTTCATGCGGCGACAATCTGCGCGCAAAGGCCGCACCCGTCCCGCCGCCGGGCCGGGCGTACGCAAAGCCTGAGAGGGCAAGCACGACGGCGGTCCGTGCCGTCACCGCCGCGCAGACGAGGCCCGGCCAGCGATACGGGCCCGCGGTCGCGGATACCGCGGCAAAGCGCAAGAGCAGGCTGGCGAAGAGCGCAGCCGCTCCCAGCGAACCCACCCGGCCGTCCCGCATGATCCGCAGCGCGCGCTCGCGGTCCCCGCGCCCTCCGGCGAGGCCGTCTACGGTATCGGCCAGCCCGTCGGCGTGAAGACCGCCGGTGATGAGAAGCCCTGCCGCCACCGCCAGGGCGGCGCCTACAGGGGTACCGGAGAGCAGATCCCCGGCCCGGCAGGCCAAGGCCATCGCGCCCCCGGCGACCGCTCCTGCGGCGGGAAACCACGGCACTGCCCGCTCGATGCCGGCGTCGCCGCCCGGAAGCAGCCGTCTCACGGGAAGCACGGTGAGGAAGGCGAGGGCCGCCGGCAGCCCGCGCAACAAGAGGCGGTGGCCGCCCGGACCAGGCCTCACGGCCCCGGTCTCAGGGGAGTCAGGGCTCGCGGCCATCGACGAGGACCCCGCCGCAGGAAGCCGCGATCGCCCGCAGGTCCAGGGCGATCCCCGCGACGGTGTAAAGGACGCGTGAGGCGTTGCAGGCGACGATCTGGTTGGCGGTGCCGAGAGCATCGCGGAATGTCCTGCCTAGCGGAAACGCAGGTACAACTCCCTGGCCGACCTCATTTGAGACGACGATCACCAGGCCGGGATGCCCTCTTGCGGCCCTGGCCAGCTCCTCGACCCGCAGGAGAACGTCCTTGACGTCCGACGGCAAGAGGAGGAGGTTGGTCACAAACATCCCCAGGCAGTCCACGATCAGGGTTTCGTCCGGGTGGGCGCGGATAACCTCGGGTACCTGCAGCGGCTCCTCGACGGTCGACCACGCCGCGTTGCGGCGCCCGCGGTGGGCCGCGACTCTGGCCTCGAACTCCTGGTCCCGGGGCTGCGCCGTCGCTATGAAGACTATCTGGCGTCCCGTATCCTCGGCAAGCCTTTCGGCTACGGCCGTCTTGCCGCTCCTGGCGCCGCCAAGGACCAGATACAGCATCCGGCGATCACCCGCCCCGCTCCGGGGGCACGCCGTCCGGCGGCCCTCCCGGCTCGCCGGCCGGCACGAGACATCCGACGTCCCGGCAGGGGACGGGGCCTGCCGCCTGGACCATGGCCCGGACGGCACCGGGGGGTACCGCTGCCAGGAGGGCCGTGGCGGGCCCCGCGGAGGCCTGCGGATCAAGGTCTTCCGGATAGGAGGGTATGAAGCCAAGCCCCGCGGAGGAGGCCAAAGCCCGGGCCTCCGGGCCGATGCCCCTTGACCCGACGGGCAGCAGGTCTGACGCCAATCGCAACCGGAGGAGGCGGGCGACCAGCGGCAGATCGGCCAGCTCGGGGTCGTCCGGGGTGACCTTTGCCCCTACCTTTGGGCTGCCGACAACAAGCACTCTTTCCCCTGGCTGGGCCCGTCCGGGCATGAACTCCTCCGGGCGGCAAAACCCCAGCACCGTCACGCCCACCCCTGTCTGAACGGTCGAGAAGTTCTTCTCGCTGCTTATCACCAGGGCACAGGGTGCCAGCCTCAACCGGGCCATCTCTCTGAGCACGCCCGCCCTGACCTCCGCGGCCGCCGGTTCGGGTTCGTTGCAGCAGCACAGGGCGACCGCATGGGGACGCGCCCCGCAGGCCAGCACCTCCATCAGGGCGACCCGGGCCGTGAACATGCCCACGACCCGTGCTGAAACCCGGACGCGGTCACCGGGCTTCGGGCCGACCCCTCCGGCGCTGTCCGTGGCGACTACCACCAGCTCGCCCGCGTGGGTAAAAACCAGCAGGTCACGGACGCGCTGCGGCGTCAGTCCCGGGGCAAAGGGCATCCTGTGCAGGCTTAGAGCCACGGGTTTCTCCTGTAACTGTGGTAAAGAAGGGCGGCAAGCCCCGCGTTGATGCCCGAGGCGACGATGAGGGACGGGACCACGGCCACGAAGAACGCCGTTCCAAACCCGGGAATGAGCAGCAGGACCGCCGGAGCGAGCACCCCGTTGGCCACCATGGCCAGGGGCACCGCCCCGGCCGGGCTCCCCTTCCTCGCCACGGCCCCGAACGCCACGACGGCGCCGGCGGTAAGGCAGGCTACGAGGACGTGCACGCCGGGGCTCAGGGGGAACCCTGCCGTGGCCGCGGTCGCAAGGTGCCCGAATGCAGCGACGAGGGCGCCCTCAGGCAGTCCCAGGGCCGCGGCGGCGAAGTAGCCGGGCAGCGCGTCGAGGGCCGGAGTCCCGATGACGCTCGGGATCTTGACGAACGAACCGGCAACGCTCAAGGCAATCAGCAAGCCGACCGTGACTGGGCGGCGAGCCGCCGGGAGGCCCGACCGCGTCCTGGCTCCGGGCTTCATGTCAACACCTCCGGCCGCTCGGCGTGAACGGCCCCCGCAGCATCCTCCGCAGGTACCGCGGCCTCGACCGGCTCCGCAAGCACCCGGATGACCTTGCCGTCCGTGTCTCTCATCACCTGGACCGGAGCGCCGTAGGCGCTGCTCAGGGTTTCCGCGACGAGTACCTCGCCGGGAGCGCCCTCCGCCAGCACCCGGCCCTCGTGGAGCAGCACGAAATGGGAGAAGAACTGGGCGGCCAGGTTCAAGTCATGGAGCACGGCCAGGATCGAGAATCCATCGCGCCCATTCAGTCTCTGCAGCAGGGACAGGATCTCGGCCTGGTAGGCGAGGTCGAGATGGGCGGTGGGCTCGTCCAGCAGCAGGAGTTTCGGTTGCTGGACAAGGCACCTGGCGATGAGCGCCCGCTGGCCCTCGCCGCCGCTGAGCTCGGAGATGAGGCGCTCACGAAGCTCAAGGGTGCCGGTCGCTCTCATGGCCTGCTCGGCGAGCGCAAGGTCCTCGCGCCCGGGGCGCCGTAACCCCGGGAGGTACGGGTATCGCCCCATCAGGACGATCTCCTCGACGGTGAACTCCAGGTCCATCGGCGTCGTCTGGGGCACGTAGCCTATCAGCCTCGCCACCTGCTGCTGCGGGAGGCTTCTCAGGTCGCGGCCGTCGAGGATCACCGCTCCGGAGCTAGGACGGACCAGCCTGCAGATCGAGCGCAGCAGGGTCGACTTGCCGCCGCCGTTGGGCCCGATCAGGGCAGTGAAGCACCCCGGCGGCAACTCGAGGGTCAACTCGCGGAGAACCGGCTCGCCGCCATACCCGGCGACGAGCCGCCGCACCTCGAGCAACGGGCCCGGCATCAGCGCCCACCTCCAAGGAGGCGCCCGCGGCCGCGGCGGCTGAGGACCCACAAGAAGAAAGGACCTCCGAACAGTGCCGTGACGATTCCGACGGGTACCTCGGCCGGGGCGATCACCGTCCGTGCCAGCGTGTCGGCCAGGAGCATCAATACGGCCCCGGCCGCAGCCGAGCCCGGGAGCACGTGCCAGTGGTCGGCGCCGACGAGGGTCCTGACCAGGTGCGGCACCATCAGGCCGACGAACCCAATCGGCCCGCTGACGGCCACGGATGCAGCGGTCAGGAGCGACGCTCCGGCGATGAGCGTGCGCCTGCTGCGCTCGGCGTCAACCCCGAGCCCGAGGGCCGTCTCGTCCCCCAGGGAAAGGGCGTTCAGATCCTTGACCCGGAGGCCGATCACCGCGGCGCCGGCCACCATATATGGAAGCGCGGCGGCGACGGACCACCAGGACGTCCCGCCGAACCCGCCCATCAGCCAGAACACGATCTGGGCCAGGAACCGCCCCGAGAAGTAGATAAGCAGCGACAGAAGCGACGACGCCCAGGTGCCGACCACCACGCCGGCGAGCAGCAGTCCCAGCGTCGAAACCCCGCCCGCGCGCCTGGCCAACCAGTAGGCGATCCCCACCGCGGCCAGGGCGCCGACAAAGGCCAGAGCCGGTGCCGCCGCGAAACCGGCCGACGCCAGAGGCAGCCCTAAAATGACGGCGGCCGCCGCCCCCAGGGCCCCGCCGGAAGACGCACCGAGGATGTAGGGGTCCGCGAGGGCGTTCCGGAACACCGCCTGGAAGGCCGTCCCGGCCAGGGCCAGGGCGGCACCGACCAGACAGGAAAGGATAACCCTTGGGAGGCGTACCCGCAGGAGTATCGTCTCCAGGACCTCCTGATCAGGCGCTGGCGCGCCCCCCTGCCCTCCCGTACCGAGAACCCTTGCGAGGGCCAGGGCGAGGGTCCGGACCACGTCGCCCACGCCGATGCGGACTGAACCGACCGCCATCGCCAGGAGCACGGCAGCCGGCAGCAGCACGAGCATGATAAGTCCGAACCAGCGCCGCGACGGGCCGTAGGGCGACAAAGCCGGGACCCCTGCGGCCTACCGGAACAACTCCGGGTGCAGGATCTTGGCCATCATCTCGACCGCGTCGGCGAGCCGGGGACCGGCACGGGAGATGACGTCCGCGTCGATCGAGTAGATCTGGCCCTCACGGACCGCGGATATCGCGGACCAACCGGGGCGCTGTGAAAGCGTGGCGGCGGTAAGCTCCACGGCGTCGTGGAAGACCGGCCAGACGATGACGTCCGGGTCGCGCGCGACGACGAACTCGTTGCTGATTATCGGGTAGTCGGTGTCCGCGTCTTCGGCCAGGTTAACCCCGCCGGCCAGCTCGATGACCTGATGGATGTAGGTGGTCGGCCCCACGCTCATCAGCGGGTCGGCCCAGACCTCGTACCAGACAACCGGACGGTCCTCTGCCGGGAGCCCCTTGAGTTTGTCGGCTACCCCGGCCAGCTTGGCCTTCATCTCCTGGACGACCTGCGCGGCCGCCTGCTCGTGTCCCATGATCCGCCCGACCATCTCAATGTCCTTGTACAGGCCGTCGAAAGACTCCGGCTCCACAACGACGACCTTGATCCCGAGCCCCTCCAGCTGGGTAACCAGCTGCTGGTGAACCGTGCTGGCAAATACGACATCCGGCTTGAGGGCGACAACGGACTCGGCGCTCGCTTGCATGTAGTCCCCGACCTTGGGGAGGGACTCAGCCTCCGGGGGGTAGTTGCTGTAGGCGTCCACACCCGCAACCTGCTGCCCCGCACCGATCGCAAAGAGGATCTCCGTGTTGGCCGGGGCGACGGAAACAGCCCGCTGGACGCGGCGGGGCACGGTCACCTCCCGGCCCGTGTCATCCTTGACGCTGATGGTGTTCGGACCGAAGAGCCCGCCGCGACACCCTGAAAGCAATGCACCCAGGACCACACTCACCAGGATGACGGCGCAGGCTCGCCGCAGGTACAAAGTGGCTTCTCTTCTCATGGCGCTGTCCACGCAGCTCCCTTCTGGGATTTGCACGCTCGGGACGGCAGGCGGCCGGGTTTCTGCGAAACGAAAAGCCCCTGCCCTGCGGCAGGGGTCGCATCGCACAGGTGCGGCCTAAAAGGCCGGCAGCCGCGTGCCCCGTCCGCGAGGGTGCACTACGAACGGCGTCGCGGGCAGGTCTCCTGGCTTCCGGTCATCGCGGCCGGGTCCCTTCCCACCCCATGGATGGAGCAGTGGATACAACCCGGCGCTCACCGGTCACAGTGGCGGGACCGCTCAGGCATCTAACCTGATTCCCTCTTGGCCCCAACGGGGACCCGCGCGCCTATTCGGTTCGCCTACAAGTATAGTGTGCCGGTCAGTTCGGGGACAAGCCCTCGG
>Ga0068714_10003350_pt1 | contig 19108 bp, 14 predicted proteins | sample MTBNYHSulfiMetaG_FD_62988 | JGI IMG/M metagenome (GOLD analysis project Ga0068714, IMG submission 62988) | Enrichment culture microbial communities from rom New York Harbor, USA that are MTBE-degrading - MTBE-NYH (New York Harbor Sulfidogenic)... | ecosystem: Environmental > Aquatic > Marine >... | reverse complement strand
CGCCTCGGCGCCCCGCCGGTTGGAATATCCGAGACCGGGAGGAAGGAAACCCGTCTGGCGTTTCGTCTTAGCGGGAAAGATCGCGTAGGGCAGGTAAAAGGCAGGATAATCCCTTATTCTGAACACTGCATGCTTCACCGAACCATACCCTTCCACGGTAATCCTGACTCGGGATCCTGTAATACTCCAGTCAGGGATTTCTCCGTCACAGGTAGTCACCCGGCAATCCTCGATCACGTACGTGTTCGGCCCTGTCTTTTCAATGCTCTCACCGCTGATGTAGTAGTGGTTCTCCTTTAGAAAGATATGTCCCCCCGTAGTCCGGCCGGTTTGACTCTGAAGGTCGAAGACGGCTTCTTCCGCTCTGAGAATGTCACCGTTTGACTCCAGCACGACGTTTCCCTTGACCTCGATCATGCCCGTCTTCTCGTTGTACTTGGCTCGATCCGCCCTGAGGACCTGCGCCCCTTTCCGCACCTCCACGTCTCCCTCTGCCACGTAGAGGGACTCTCCCTGATAATAGCCCAACTTTTTTGCCTTGATCTCCCATCGCTCCCCTTCTTCACCCAGGAATCTGTCTTTCAGGTTGCCGTCGAGCGCCCACGCGCCTTGGGCCCAAACGAAAATCAACGCCACAAGGCCCAGAAAGGCGAGCGACTTCCTGACGGAGCCTGAGGCGCGGTACTCATTCATCGTCTCGGACCTGGCACCACTCTTCATATTCACCGGCACGGTCTTTGATCAAGGACGGAGAGACATATATCAACGGTCCCATAATTGAATTGACATTTTGAGCCTTCGCCGGAAGCCGACCCATCGGGAGGTCTCTGACGAGTCCGCAACCGGAAATGGGCTCGTCCGCCTTAACCGCCCCCAAGGCACTGAAGCCTTTTTCGGGGTAGGCCTTCAACGTCTTCTCACCGGATCTTGTCGGGCTGGTAAGTTTGCGGTTCGAGACAGGCCATGGCTTCCCCCACGGTAAAAAGAGACCCGGTTACCAGAATCAGGTCTCCTTGGGCGGCTAGAGCCGTCGCCCTCTTGAGAGCATCAGGCAGCCTGGGGCAGGCTTCTCCACCCTTCCAGAGAGGAGAGGCTGCGTTCATCAGCGTCTCCGGCGGAGCAGCACGGTAATAATCCGGCCGGGTGCAGATCACGTAATCGGCGACCGGGACGATCTCTCTCACGATCCTTGATATGTCTTTGTCCGCCATGACTCCCAGGACAAGGATGACGCGCCGGTAGCGGGAATCAAGCCTGAGGCTCCCCGCAAGGTTCTTCATGGCTCCCGGATTGTGGGCTCCATCGAGCATCACCAACGGATCTCTGGAGATTATGTGCATCCGCCCGGGCCAGTGGACAGTCGCAAGCCCCTCCCTTATCTCCCTTTCCTCCACACCGAAGCCCTTTCTCCTGAGTACTTCCACGACCGCAAGAGCCAAGGCTGCGTTCTTGTATTGGTGCCTGCCCAGCAGGCCCAATTCCAGGTCCGCGAAATTCTGATCCAGGCCGTAGTAATTGAAGCTCGATTCTTTAATCCTGATGCGAATGTCTTTGCCGAGCCTGCGAAGCGGTGCCCCCCTCTCCTCGCAGATCTTCTCAAAGAGGCTTACAACGGACGGCTGGGTGGCGGCCGTAAGAACGTCAACTCCCCGCTTGATGATTCCGGCCTTTTCCCACGCTATCTGGATTAGCCTGCGCCCCAGAAAATCCCGGTGCTCCAGGGAAATGTTGGTGATCACGGACGCCTCCGGCCGGATAACGTTCGTGGCGTCAAGGCGTCCTCCCATGCCGACCTCCATGATCGAAACATCCGCCTTCTCCCGGGCAAAGTGAATCAGTGCCATTGCGGTGGTGAACTCGAAGAAGGTGGGGGGTTCCTTCGGATCGACAGCCTCCTGCAATTCGCTCACCAGTCTCGCCACGCCTTCGGGAGATATCTCCTGGCCGCACAATCTGAACCGCTCCGTGAACCTGACAAGATGGGGAGAGGAATAAAACCCCACCTTCAGGCCCGACCTCGTCAATACGGATTCCACCATGGCGGCCACGGACCCTTTGCCGTTCGTGCCCCCGATGTGGACAAACTTGCGGCCTCGGTGGGGGTTTCCAAATGCCTTGAGCAGGTTGGACGTTTTGGAAAGCCCGAACTTGATGCCATACTTTTGAAGGCTGTAGAGGTATTGAACAGCTTCTTCGTAGGACATCCGTTTCTTCTTCATGAACAGAATCCTATAAACGGGGCACGGCGCACGGGCCGAGGGACGACCCCTTTTCGCACCCGTTCCGTCTTGCTGCGTATGCCTTGCGCCTTGTGCCTTGCACCGCACACCTACATCTTCTCCAGGCTTGTGTACCCGAGGTGAAGCAGTTTTCGGCCCACGTCCCTGAAAAGCACTTCCACTTTCCGGTCAGCCATGAGCTTGGAAATAACACCCTGACCGAAGGCGGGGTGCCGAACTCTATCGCCGGGCCGCAGACCCGCGCTTTTTTCGGTAAAGGGACGAAATGCCCGGCCCGACCTTCCGGCAGGCATCGACCCCGGGATGAACATCGTCTCCCCACGGCCCGAAGAGCGGCGCTCTACCACCTCCGGCGGAAGGGCCTGGAGAAAAGATGAAAGTCCTCTCGTATCGGAAGCGAACCATGACCTGCCCGTTTCCTGGCCTGGGTAACAGAGAATCAAACTGTCCTTGGCCCTGGTGGCGGCAACGTACATCAGCCGCCTTTCTTCTTCAATCGCCTCCTCGTTTGCACTGGATCTTGCCGGGGGGAAATAACCCTCCGTCACCCATATGACGAACACGACAGGCCACTCCAGTCCCTTGGCAGAATGAACCGTGGACAAGGTCAGGCACTCCTTCTTTTGTTCTGCGCTCAGGTCTGCAGTGCTGTTCGGCGGCTCCAAGAGGAGATCGTCGAGAAAAGTCTTCAATTTCCGGTATCGGTTTGCCATCAAGACCAACTGCTCGAGGTCTTTTTCCCGGCGGGGAAAGTCATCGAATTTTTCCGCCAGGATGGGACCATAGAACTTCATGGCCAGTTCTACCGCAGCCGAGGGGCTCAAATCCTCCGCCGTCAATTCCTCCATGAGCGCTGCCAGGGATTTGAGCCCTTGATCCGCCTTGCCCGCACTCGGCCATTCTGCAACAGCCGAAGGCGCAAGGCGATTCTTTTTCATCCAGGCGATGATTGCCTGACTCCTTCCCTGGCCGATGTTTTTCACCATTCTCAGGATGCGTCCCCAGCTTACGCCGTCCTCCCTGTTGACCGCCACCCTGAGGTAAGCCAGAAGGTCCTTGATGTGCGCCGACTCCATGAACTTGAACCCGCCGTACTTTACAAAGGGAATTCCCTGGCGCGCCAGTTCGACCTCCAGTTCAAAGGAATGGTAAGCCGCCCTGAAAAGGACGGCAAAGTCCCTTATGGAGCGCCCTTTCGATATCTCGCCCTTGATCGTTCGTGCTACAAAAAGGGCTTGTTCCGGCTCAGTCCTTGTGTCCACCACTTTCGGTCGCTCTCCGTTCTTTCTCTCGGTGAAAAGGCATTTGGTGTACTTCTCCCGTGCCTGACTCATCAGTGCGTTTGTAAGGTCGAGAATGGGCTGGGTGGAGCGATAGTTCTGCTCCAGTTTGATGAGCCTGGCCTCCGGAAAAAGCTTCGGGAAGTCGAACATGTTCCTGTAGTTGGCTCCCCGGAAGGAATAGATGGACTGCGCGTCGTCTCCGACCACCATCACGTTGCCGTGATCCTGAGAGAGCGACCTGACTATGTCCGACTGGATCTTGTTGGTGTCCTGATACTCATCCACCATTATGTAACGATACTTCTCGCTCAGCAACGCGCGGATCTCCTGTTTGCCGGCAAGGAGTTCCCTGAAGAAGAGAATCAGGTCGTCGTAATCCATGAGCTGATTCTCCTTCTTGTACTCTGCGTAAAGGCGCTGAAGCCGCTTCAACTGTGGGGCATACTCCAGGAACTGACCGTATTCTTCAGCCATCAGGCGGTCGACGCCCGTCTCCAGGTTCGCCGCTTTGCTTATTACGTTGGCCAGGGTGGAACGCTTTGGAAACCGGACGGCTCCCTTGTCGATGTGCATGTCCTGCACGAGGGACTGGATGACCTCCTCCATGTCAGACCGGTCGAGGATGGTAAAGGTGTTTTCAAACCCGAGATGATGGGCTGCGCCCCGCAAGATCCTGTGAGCTAGGGAATGGAAGGTGCCCCCGGAGACGAAACGGCATTTCTCGTCCGCCAGACTCGCCGCCCTGTCCAGCATTTCACTCGCCGCCTTGCGGGTGAAGGTCAAAAGCAGGATGCTCTCCGGCGGCACCCCGCTTTCCACGAGTCGAGCCACCCTGTAAACCAGGGTCCTCGTCTTCCCGCTTCCGGCACCGGCTATTATCAGCAGCGGACCCTCCAGGGTCATCACGGCCTGGAGTTGAGAAACGTTCAGGAACTCTTCATAGTTGATCCGGCCCATCAGATCTGAGTAGCCCTTTCTTGGTCGTTACACGGACATAAAGAATAGAATCGGAACGGCAGCGATCGCAATCATCATGATGATGAATGGGATGAGCAGAGCAAGCGTCACTTTCGCGTACGAGATCCCGTGCATCTCCCTGAGACTGATGACCTGGACCACCATGAACCAAATTCCTGCCCAAAGGCTCCCCACAAAAGGGACGGCCGCCCAAAGATGGGCCGCCTGAGAGTAACACACGGCCCTAAGGGTCGCCTCGAAGCCGTTTTTCCCTCCCCTCACAGCAACAAGCAGCAGGTGCAAAGCCAGGCTGGTAAAGGAGATGAAAATGGTGGCGGCCAGCGGGCAGAGAATCATTATTCCCATGGCTATGGGACCCCAGCTCAGCTCCCCGAAGTCTCCGCCTTTAAGGGAAGGAAGCTCGTCTGCATGCAGCAAGCCCTGCCAGAAGATATCGAGCATCATTCCCAGGGAACCGGTGAGAATCCCGAAGGCGAAAGGCTCCTTGATTCCTCCCTCCGCCGCTGCGGTTCTGAAGAACGTGACGGGGGAAAGCAAAACGCCTTTCACCGTCCCGCCCAAAGCCCTGCCGAGGCCCACCTCCGAGCGCCTTTCCCATAACGTGGGAGCCCGGTCGCTCCCATGAGATTCCGTGCCTTGTAGCCGACCGCCCGCAGGAAAGATATCAAAGCGCTGCCTGCACCGGGGGCAGATGGCCCTTTTCGCTCCCGGAGGGATCTTCTCCTCTGGAACGGCTTTCGAGAAGCTGCAATGAGGGCAGACGATCTGCACCGTTACTTTTTCTTTCCTTCCTGGAGCTGGCTGCCGAGTAGCTTTTTCTGCGACCAGCGCTGGAACCGACTGATGAGACCGCTTTTCTCAGCCCTTAGGAGGAGATGTGATCTCATCTTTACGCCGTCCCTGGTCTTGATCGCATCCCTGAGGCACGAAACCCTTTCCGGGCATTCGAAGCAGCCCGGCGGAACTTGCCTCAGTCCCTGGTCTCCCCTCGGAAACACCTTGTCCAGAATGCCGTAACAATCCCTAACTTTCATAGTATTAACTTATACAACATTGCGCTTCCCGCATAAAGTCTAAATGTGCACATCGCTCCTTGCCGATACAAGGTTGCGAATTGCCTGCCTGAGCCGTTGTCGTCCCGGCCCGTGCCTCCTAAATGCATCTAACCCATTGACTTGGCTGTCCATCCTCTCTATGATCGCCCTCCATGAAACAAGGAAGCCGATTATACCTGGCCAGACACGGGCAGGTTGAGGGCTACGACAGATTTCCCATTTACGGGCATACGGACGTAGCCCTCACCGAGGTGGGTGTTCTCCAGTTTCAGCACCTTGCCGATCGTCTTCGCTTCACGAAGATCCAGGCTATCTATTCCAGCGACCTTCAGAGAGCGGCGACAGGTGCCCGCATCATCGCCCGAAGTCATGACGTGCCTGTCCGCCTCTGTCCTGACCTTAGGGAACTCCACTTCGGCGACTGGGAAGGGCTTGGACTCCAGCAGGTGCGCGAACGATTCCCGGAAAAAATCATGGATCGAATGATGGACCCCGTTAACTTCAGGGCCCCTGGAGAGGGGGAGACGATCGGTGAGCTGTCCGAAAGGGTTATGATGCGACTAAGAAAGATTCTAGTAAACCAGGAAGGCGGGGATTTCCTGATTGTCGGTCACGGGGCGGTCAACCGGGTCATCCTCTGTGACGCGCTCGGACTCCCTCTCAATAACATGTTTCGGCTTCATCAGGATTACGGCTGCCTCAACATTGTCGATTATTTCCCAGATTCCACCCTAGTCCGGCTCATCAACGGATGAGCGGGGGGACAAAACCGGAGGCCGTGTTGTGAACATCATCGCAAAGCTCGCCCAAATCCCTCTTTTCGAAGGTCTGCCGCCCGAGCAGTTGGAAGATCTGGCCATGATAATGACTGACCAGATTTTCCGCAAAGGCGAAATCGTTTTTTCCGAAGGCGAAGAGGCGGCCGGTTTCTACGTGGCGCTCAAGGGACGGATCAAGGTCTACAAATTGTCCGCTGAAGGAAAAGAGCAGATTTTGCACCTGTTCGGACCGGGAGAGCCTTTTGGCGAGGTTCCTGTTTTTACCGGTCAGCGGTTCCCCGCTCATGCGGAGGTCATGGAAGAAAGCAGGGTCCTGTTCTTTCCGAAGGACTCATTCGTTGCCCTCATCAAACGCAACCCTTCCCTCGCCCTTAACATGCTCGGCATCCTTTCCAAACGGCTTCGGAGATTTACCGCTCTTATCGACGATCTCTCCCTCAAGGAGGTGCCGGGCCGATTGGCTGCCCATCTACTTTACTTGAGCGCCAAGCAAAAGGGATCCGAGGAGGTCGAGCTCTCGATCACCAAGGCACAACTCGCAAGCCTCCTCGGCACCATTCCCGAAACCCTCTCCCGCATTCTCGGCAAAATGGCGGCCCAAGGCCTGATCGAGACTGAAGCTAGGCGCATTCGAATCCTGGACCGCAGTTCGCTCCAGGAACTGGTCGATTCAGGCGGACGCCTTTGATTGCGCCTGGCTTCATGCTCTTAGGCTAATTCTTGGTCATCATGAATTTGACGGCCTTTTCCAGGCCGTCCAGGGTGAGTTCGAACATGGGAAAGATATCCCGGATAACCTGCACCGTTCGAGTGTAGGGCCATTCCACTTCGAGCTTCGGGTTTATCCACAGGGCGTAGCGGAAGGTGGCGGCGATAAACTTGAGTCTCTCGTAGCTCGGTTTGTTGGTCCTCTCTTCGATGTGAATCGACCCGTCCGTCGCCATCAACTCGTAGGGCGCCATGCTCGCATCCCCCAGGATGATGAACCGCGTTTCAGGATCCAGGCGAATAAGGTCGTTGACGGGAAAAGGCTTCTGCCGGCGAGGCGGATCCTCCCAAAGGCTGTCGTAAATGGTGTTGTGGAAGAAATAGGTCTTGAGGTCCTTGAACTGGGCTCTGGCATAATTGAAGAGGGTCTGGACCATCTCGATGTAAGGATCCATCGACCACCCGCCGTTGTCTATGGCAAGGACCACTTTCAGCCGGTCTTTCAGGCTTCGATCGAGAACGATCTCGATCTCGCCCGCGTTCTTCATGGTCTGGTAGATCGTCTTGTCTATGTTGACCTGGTCCTTGGGGCCTACAGGAACCATGTGCCGCAGCCTCTTGAGAGCTTCACCCATCTGGCTCGGTGTCAGAGGACCCTCCTGGGAGTAATCCCTGTATCGCCGGTCAAGGGCGACCTTGACGGCGGACTTGTTTCTCGACGCGCCCCCGACTCTCATTCCGCCCGGATGGTACCCGGAATGGCCCACAGGAGAAGTGCCGTGAGTGCCTATCCACTTGCTCCCTCCATGATGCGCTTCCGTCTGCTCCTTGAGTCGATCCAGAAAGTACTGGATCAGCTCCTCAGGGCTCAACTTCGATATCTCCTTTTCGTCCACTCCAAGCGCCTGGGCCAACCCTTCCGGGTCTCTCAACCATTCGGCCAGCATAGCCCGCGCCATCTCCGTCAACTCCACCTCTGTGGGATCCTTCAGTTCGACCCCTTCGAAGTGGTGGGCGAAAACCTGATCATAAAGATCGAAATACCTTTCGCTTTTCACGAGAATAGAGCGCGCGGCGGTATAAAAATCGTCCACCGAATTGATAAGCCCCAGGCTCAGAGCCTTCTGAAGCCGCAAAAAGGAAGTCGGGGTCACCGGGACGCCTACTTTTCGCAGTGTATAAAAAAATTCGGTAAACATAAGAAAGCAATCAGTCTTATTAGGCTTATGGGGCCAATATCACTCTTTTTGCTACAGTCTGAATCGGGACACGGCGTTCTGGGCCACGGCGTAGTCCGGGCTTTTCTTGAAAAGAACCCCAAGATAGGGAACGTCCCCCTTGGTGATATCCTTGATCTTGAAATCGGGATCCGCCTTCAAGGCCCTGATCCAGTTGATGAGCTCCCGGGTGGCCGGCTTTTTCTCGACTCCCCTGATATCCCTCAGTCGGTAAAAGGCCCGGATGGAGTTTTCCAGCAGGTCCTTGCTGATGTCGGGAAAGTGCACGGCGACGATGTCTCTCATCATGTCCGGGTCCGGGAACGCAATGTGATGGAAATTGCAGCGACCCAGGAAAGGATCGGAGAGGTCTTTCTTGGCGTTGGAAGTGATGATCACAACCGGCCGGTTCTTGGCCTTCACCGTCTTGTCTATCTCTATGATGTCGAAGGACATCTGATCCAGCACATCGAGCATATCGTCCTGAAAATCCGTATCCGCCTTGTCGATCTCGTCAATCAGCAGCACCACCCGGACATCGGAAACGAAAGACTGTCCGATCTTTCCCATTCGGATGTAGTCTTCGATGTTGCTCACATCCCTCTTCGAATCCGCGAACCGGCTGTCGTTGAGCCGGGTAAGCGTGTCGTACTGGTAAAGGGCATCCACGAGCTTCATGCTGGATTTGACGTTGAGAACAATGAGAGGCATGTCCAAGGCTTCCGCGATGGCGTAAGCGAGCATGGTCTTTCCCGTGCCCGGCTCACCTTTAAGCAGAAGCGGCATCTCGAGAGCCCTGGAAATGTTGACGATCTTCGCGAGTTCCTCGTCCAGCACGTATTTCGAGGCCCCGGTGAACTTGATCAACGAATTTTCATCGTGCATTTTCTCACTCCTTGAAGTAGGATCCACTCCGGCTTTTTCAGTCGACCCGGAGTTTGCTTTTCGTCTGAAGGGCAGCATGTCCCAGTTCCTTCGCCGTTCTTCCCCATTCACTATACGACGCTCGGCTCTTAACCTTCGGCCCGGGCCGTCTCAGAATTCTTTAATATATCGATGATGCCCTTTCCTGTCAAACTCAAATTTGAAAAGACAGATCAATGCCTCTTGCCTTCCCTTCATTGAATCACGGCACCGTCGCCTTCGGATTCTCCAAAATGAACGATGAGAAAGAATATGGGAGGGGCTGGCGGTCGGCTTTTCACGGGACCGGCTCCCCCTCCCTCCCGGTTCACCATCCGAATATCTTTAGAACCTCCGCACTCATGGGCCTGCTGAGCCAGCGTTTTTGCTTTTCCGTCAGAGGTCCCACCTGCTTTTCGATCCACTCGATGTCGCCGGTGAGAAGAGCAAGCTTTTCCGGGCCGGTGAGATGATATTCCTCCAGCGCATCCGCCCAGTGGTGGAGCAGGTCGTAGACGAAATCGCCGTCCGTGGCGGCGCGCTCCAGGACAGCCAGGATTTCCTTCCTGTGCACCGGGATCTGCTTTTCCGGCGCCGTTGTTGCCGCCTGCTCGATGGAAAGGGTCACGGCCTTGAGCAATTGATCCGGCGTGAAGGGTTTTTCCAGGTAATCTGCGGCCCCCAATTCCATGGCCTGCACCGCGGACTGCACATTGGCATAGCCTGTGATGATCGTCACAGGCACCTCGGGCCTTGCCCTCTTGATGTCCCTCAGGACGACCATGCCCCCGATGTCGGGCATCCGGATGTCGGTGAGCACGGCGTCGTAAGTCTTGCTGAGAGCCCACTCCAGCCCCTGACGGCCGCTCAGGGTCGTTTCCACTTCGAAGTCCGCCTGGCTCAGTATCCGCTTGACGCCGTTGAGCACGATCTGATCGTCATCGATCACCAGCACCCTCTTGCGCCCCATGGCCGCCTCCTTGCGCAATTCCTGTCGGTAGCACGAAGCGGAACCGCATCCATTGCCCCTCTTCCGATTCGGCCCGGATCATTCCGCCGTGTTTTGTGAGAATATCCCGGGTGATGAACAGGCCCAGGCCGGTGCTCCTGGACGACTCCGCCGGGGTGCCGAACCTCACGAATTTCTCGAAAAGCCGCGGGATGTGTTCACTGCTCAGTCCCCGCCCCTCGTTCCAGACTTCGAAATGAAGAGCATCTTCTTTCTTTTCAAACCCCAGCCTCACTTTCCCTTCCTTGTTGCCGTACTTCAAAGCATTGTCCATGAGGTTGCGATAGGCGACTCTCAAGAGCGCGGCATCGCCGCGAACCGGAATCGTGTCCGGCAAATCATTTTCGATCTTCGCTTTCCGCTCGTTGATCATGGGCTTCAGCTCTTCGAGCACGGGATTCACTACCTCCTGGATCATGTCCGTATTCCGGAGCCTCACCTTCAGTTCCCCCTTTTCAATGCGGGCCAGGTCCAGGTAGTTCCGGGTCATTTTTACCGCCCCGTCAATGCTCTTGGCAATGTTTCTGGCCAGAGCGGCCTGGGCTTCGTTCAATGGACCCACAAGGCCCGTATCCAGTGCCCGGGCCGAAGTGTAGATCACGCCGAGGCTGTTTTTCAGTTCATGGGAAACGAAGCCGAGCATGTCGAGGTAGTTCCTGTTCAGTTCCTGAAGGGAATGGTTGGCCTGCTCCAGTTCCGTGTAGGCGCTGCGCAGTTTTTCATCCCTCTCCTTCAGCCGCAGGGCCATGACGTTGAAGGCACGGGTCAGGTCCTTCACTTCATCGTCCGTCTTGGGCTCCTTCACGTTCAAATCAAGATTTCCGCGGGCGATGTTCCTCGCCGCATCGGCAAGATCGCTTATTGAGCCGGTCAAACGCCGGGCAAAGATCAAACCAACGGCGAGCACAAGAATGCCCACACCCACTGAGATCGTGCCGTAGACCTTCCACAGGGCCCATTTCAGGTCATCATACTGCCGGGCGAGCACACCCACGTAGAGGATACCCGCCACTTTCCCCTCCGTGTCCCGGATCGGATCATAAGCGCTCAGGTACCAGTCGTTGACGACGAACGCCCGGTCGTACCAGTGGAGGCTGTTTTCAAGGACTTTGTCGTAGACCTCTCCGCTCACCCTGGTCCCGATGGCCCTGTTGCCGTTGGGCAGGATCACGTTGGTGGCAATGCGGCAGTCCCATTGGAAGATTGTGACCGTACCCAGTTGTCGGCCCTGATAGAGCTTATCTTCAAAGACGATGGATCGGATTCTGTCCACGAGACCGTGGTTGCGGTTGAGGAGGGAACCGGCATAAATAGCGCCTATGATTTTGCCTCCCTCATCGAGCACCGGCGCCCCGGCCATGAGCGCCATTCCCGAGTCCTCGGACGTCTTCGCCCGTGGTTTTGCCTTCGCCGTCGGTTCGAAGACCATGAAGGCCCTCTCTTCCAGGTCGCCGCCTTCGTCGCGAAGCCTGCCCGGTCCAATCAGGGAGATACCTTTTCTTGTTTCGCCTTTGAGTGCGGCCGCCACAAAAGGGTCGTTCGAAAGGTAGTCCCCGGTCTTGTAAGGCTGCAAGGTGCGCATTATGACTTTTCCTTTTCCGTCGGTCAGGCACAGAAAGTCGAACCCGCACTGTCTCCTTGCCTCCTCGAGAGCCGCCCTGCTGGCCTGCAGGTTGGGCGTGGCGTAGGCATCGTCGACCCGCTTTCCCGTGCTGAGAACGCTCACAAAGAGCTGGAGCCTGTCCAGTTCGCTATGGATTATGTCCCACGCGGAACGCAGATCGAGACTCACCCGGCGCTGTGCTTCATCCAGAGTGGTCCGGCTGATGAGAAAAGCGCTCACCGCAGCCCCGAGCACCCCGAACAGAGCTATGACCAGCACGAAATTGAGGAAGATGCGCTTGCGTAACTGAATACGCACTTTATTTTGCTCTTTCTACGGTAACCTCGGTATCACTAAGGCTGGAGGACGTGACAGCTTCTGTCTTTCCTTATTACCGTTTACCGTCATACCGATTACTGGCTTGCCGGTTACCGACTTACTGACTCACTGATCACTGGTTTTAGCGACGGGAAGGAGGCAAGTGAAGGTGGTACCCTCGCCGACTTTGCTTCCGACGGAAATTGAACCTCCCAGGAAATCGAGGATTTCCTTCACGATCACCAGCCCCAGCCCTGTCCCCTGTTCTGAAAACGCCTTTGCGTTCTCGGCACGAAAAAACTCTGTGAAAAGTCGCGAGACGTCTTCATCGGGTATTCCGATGCCCGTGTCCGAGACCTCGAACTTGACCCGGTCATGGCTCAGCGGTTCGAGCACAACCGCTACCTTTCCTCCCGAAGGAGTGTATCTCACCGCGTTGGAAATGAGATTTGTGAACAATTCATCGAGGAGTTTTTCGTCTCCTATGACCGGGGGGATCGTGCCCCTGATGTCAAAGGTGAGTTGAACCCCTTTTTCCGAAGCGGATGTCACGAACAGGTCGGAAAGCGCAGCCAACGCTTTCGCCCCGTCCACGGGACGGAGCGTGGTCCTGTCCGCGCTCATGCGCCTGATTCCGAGCTTCAGTAGATCATTGACGAGCCTGCCCAAACTCTCGAGCCGCTTTTCGCATCTCAGCAAGGCGTCTTGCTGTTGCTCGCTCACGGGACCGAGATACCCTTTTCTCAGCACCTTAATCAGGCTGTAAACCGCGCTGAAAGGGGACTTGAGCTGGTGGGCAGCCTTTTGGAGAAACCATGTCTTGTTGATTTCTCCCCTCAGGGTCTCTATGGCCAGGGCAGTCAAATCACTCACCAGCGAAAAAAAACGGATATCACTTTCATTGAAATAATAGGACACATCGCTGTAGATGCAGAAAACCCCGAGTGTCATCTTTTCTATCCTGAGGGGAAGGCAGGCCATGGAAGCTATGCCCTCCTTGCGGATGTCCTCGGGATACTGGAAGTACTCAGCTTCATCGATGCTGCCCACGGCCATGAAGGAACCCTCGATAATGCGCCGGTTGATCGGGCTTTTCTCGATGTCAACAGCGCCTTTGAGCAGGTAGTTCTCGCTCAAGCCGTAGGTCGAGGCAAATACCAGCTTTTTCCCGGACTCGTCCAGGAGCTTGATGGAAGCCCCTTTGACGCCCATTATCCCGGCTGCGCTCCGGGTCGCCAGGTTCATGAGTTCCTGGAGGTCCGAACTCATGCCCATCTTCTTGACCGAATCATAGAGAGCCGTCAGCTTGGCGTTGCTGGAATCCAGTTCTTTTGACACTCTCAGAATATCTTGCCCCTTTTGCCACAGGCTCCTTCTGACGGAGGTCGTAAGGTATGCCGTAACGAGGACTGCGGCCACAAAAAACGCGAAGAGGGTCAGTATGTCGCTCAGACTGCGGTCTTCGGTTACGAGGTGCGGAAAGGCCGGGCTCTGAAGCAGGACGGGTTGCCCGGGGAGAACACTCGCTCTCTGGAGGGCGATAAGGCCCATCGTGGCGACGAGGACGCAGAAGCTGTAAATGTAGCAGCTCTTCGGAGAGAGCAGAATGCCCGCAAGAATTATGTGAAAGATGACAAAAATGAGCAGGGGGCTGTAAATCCCTCCCGTTAAACAGATCATGACATAGAGGGCGAGGAGATCCAGCGAGATCTGCAAGTGCGCAAAGGCAAGGAAAGGCCTGGTGTCCTGGCCTTTGAAGACTTCGAGCCGATGCCAGGAGAAGAAGAATATCAGGTTGTAGAGAAGGATGCCGAAAGCGACGGAAGTGATGGGAAATAACGGAAACTTCGGATCGAAGTGGTGGAGAATCCAACCCCCCCCTGCTGCGGCGCCCGCGGCGATCCATCGTATGCTGATGAACCAGTAGACCCTTTCCGTGAGTTCTTTGCGAAAAAATCGCTGTTGCCTGACCAGCTCGTATCCCGGTTCCTGGGAAGCTTCTCTTGCCCCTTCAGGAAGGGTCATGATTCATTCCTTCGCCGTCTCCCCGAGAACGGCCGCGATCACGGAAAGCAGTTCCTCCGGATCGATGGGCTTTTCGAGAAAGTGAGTGACAGGCCAGTTCTCCCCCATGATGTGCTGGAATTTCTCGGGGCCCTCTTCAGCCATTTTCTTGGTAAACCCTGTCACCATGATGATCGGGATTTGTTGATACGACGGGTTGTTTCTCAATTTGTAAGCTAGGCTGAATCCTTCCGTATCCGTGGCCATCATAACATCAAGGATGATGAGATCAGGCGCTGTTTCCTGGATCTTCCGGTAGCCTTCCTTTCCGTCATAGGCAATTCGGACCTTGTACTGCTTGCTCTCCAGGACGATACGGATGGATTCGACAAGGTCGCGGTCGTCGTCGATGACGAGTATGTCTTCCCCGGTATTCATAGTTCGCTCCCTTTTGCTTCCTCTATATGGAGGCCTTTTCTTTGTCAACCGGTTTTCGCGGATATGAAGTCGGCGATTTCCCGGGTTGCCCTTACCGCTCTCCCTTGCGCTTCTTCGGTCAACTCCGTGCCGTGCCCGAAGTCTTCGCCCTGGACGGATACGAGCCACGTCTCCGGAACCTTTCCGTAGAGCGAATAAAGAAGACCGAGCAACCGCGACGGTTTGAAGAGGTGGGTCGTGTAGGCGGAGCCCCACCCCTCGGGTTGAACCCTCTTCCACTGCGTTCCGCCTCCCAGTTTTTCTTCCGTTGCGTCCACAAAGACCGCGAGATCTCTGTCACGGACTTCTTCAACCACGACCGGATCGAGTTGATGAAGAACGAGAACCCGGATTCCGCCGGAAACAGTTTCCCTCAGCCTTTCTGCGACAAAAGGGCCGATCCCGTCGTCTCTTCTATACCGATTGCCGTAACCGATGATACATGTCTGAACCGGCTTGATCCTCGCTCCGCCCATGGGTCAGGCCCTCTGCAGCTCCCTCAGGAGCACACCATCATGGTCGTATAACCGGATCACCAAAGGCATCTGACCAAGGGCGTGGGTCGAACAAGACAGGCATGGATCGTAACAGCGTATGGCACCCTCAACCCTGTTCAGAAGGCCTTCCCTCACTTCTCCATGGTGGATGTATTCTTTGGCCACGGCTTCCACAGAGCGGTTCATGGCGATGTTGTTGTGGCCTGTGGCGACAATGAGGTTGGCCTTTCGAATCGCGCCGTAGGCGTCCACCTTGTAGTGGTGGATCAAGGTCCCTCTCGGCGCCTCAATAACGCCCACTCCCTCTTCGCGGGATGGATCCGCCGTGATTCGAATATCCTTCCCGCAGATCCCCGGATTCTTGAGAAGAGCCTCGGCCCTTTCCAGGCAGTTGAGGAGTTCGATCATGCGAGCATAGTGGTACATCAGGGTGCTCCCCTCGAGCCCGTCCTGAGCAAGACTTCGGTAAGCTCTCAAAGCCTGATCCGCCCTGGGCGTGCTCATAGCGTCTGCGGTATTGACCCGGCCCAGAGGCCCGACCCGGTAAGCCCCCTCAGGATACCCCTGGGTTTTGAAAAAGGGGAACTTCAGGTAAGACCAGGGCTCCACATGCTCGGCAATGAAATCCAGATACCGGCTGGGATCGAATTCCGCAAGCACGCTCCTGTCCGGGCCCACGACTCTGAAGGTCCCTTCATACATGTTGGGGCACCCTTTCCCATCCACCAATCCGGCGTAGTTGGACGGATAGGTGGCGAACCTTCTGGCCTCCTCCAGGTTCTTTTCCAACCATCCTTTGATGAAGTCGAGCCCGGTTTGCGCTGTCTCATAAGCCTCTTCAAAGCCCGCGAGCAGGCTGTCCCGATCTTCTTGAGCCAGGGGATTCATTACGCCCCCCGGCACGGCAAACGCAGGATGGACTTTCTTCCCTCCCAGGGCCTTGATGATGTTCTGGCCGAACTTGCGGAGGCGGATGCCCTTCTTGGCCAGATCAGGAAAGGCGCCGATCACGCCGATCACATTCCGCTTTGCAGGATCCGCGTCCCAGCCCAGCAGGAGATCCGGGCTCGCCAGGTAAAAAAAGTGAAGCGCGTGAGACTGGGTGAATTGCCCCATGTGCTCGAGTTCCCTAAGCCGCTTTGCCGTCTCAGGGATTTCCACCCCCAGAATCGCATCGCACGCTTTGGCGGATGCTAACTGGTGACTCACAGGACAGATGCCGCAGATGCGCTGGGTGATCACCGGCATTTCTTCAAAAGGTCTTCCTTCGCAGAAGCGCTCATACCCCCTGAACTGGGTCACGTGGAATTGAGCCCTTTCCACCTCGCCGTCGGCGTCCAAATGAATCACAACCTTGCCGTGACCCTCGACCCGGCTGACCGGATTTATGGTGATTTTGATGGATTCAGCCATTTCCACATCTCCTTAATCAAAGTGCAACATGTCGTTTGGAAGAATCGGCGTTCTGCCCTGAAGGATGGACTCAAGACTGTAGGCCAGCACCTCCGGAGAGGGCGGACACCCCGGCACAAACACGTCCACGGGAACCACCTGATTCACAGGGAGAACCTTGTCGAGAAGGGGCGGGAGCTCTTCGTGGAGCGGAATCAAGCCGTTCACTGTGCTTTCAGTCTCCACATAGCCTCTGCGCAGAACATCGGCCTTGGGAATCGTGTTGCGAAGAGTGTTCACGCCTCCGAACACGGCACAATCTCCCCAGGCCACCAGGATCTTGCAGTGTTTTCTGAGCTTGTGGGCCACCTCCAGATGTTCCTCATTCCCGATGCCTCCCTCGATGATTCCCACGTCCAGCTCCGGGAACGTATAATCTTTGAAGTCCGTGATGGGGGTGAAGGTGAGTTCGATTTTCGACAGGAGGCTCACCAGGTCTTCATCCAGATCCAAAAAGGACATGTGACAACCGGAACACGCTTCAAACCATACGGTCGCTACTTTAGGGACTGCCATGGATTCTCCTCCGGCTTTAGCTGGGCAAACGCATTCCCCCTAAGGGTTATGCGGGTCTCCAGCGCTTGATCGCTTTTTGCGCTTTCTGGGACAAGTCCTCCCAGGTCTTGAACTTGTGACGGAATCCGATTTGATCCGCCAGGATATTGAGCATTTCCCACGAATCCTTCACGCCCTCGGGCGGATCCAGAACCTTTTCCGCGAACCCTGTCTCCCATCCGTCCACGGACGTGTAGGTGCCGCGCGATTCCAGTCTCAGAGGCTTTGGAAGGACCACGTGAGCGCAGTCCGCCAAGGTTTCGGGGAAATAGGGGCTGATCACTCCGAGGAAATTCAGGTTCCTGAGCTCAGCCATGGCGGTTGAAGCCAGGTCATTCGGATGCCCCAGGCAGAGGAGGCCGCCCTTCCATGACTTCCCGGCTTTCGCGCCGCCGTTCGACGATAGACCCAGTTTCCAGGCGCCGACACTGTTCCCATAAGGTTTGAGGACCATGAGCCTCAACACATCCCCTGAATCCAGCCCCTTGGACAGGGCCACTTTCACGGCGTCCTGAAACGCGGACGGGCTCTTGAGCCCTGTGACCGCTTCCCCGACCAGGATCAGCGGACGAGTGGAGCGGACAAAGGCGGACACCATGTCCTGGAAAGCCTTCTTGGCCCCCTTGGGCAGCCCTGCCTCAACCCCTCCCTTGCTCCGAGCGGTCCCTTTGCTCTTCTGAGAGATCTTTTTCCCTGCCTCTGCCACGGCTGCACGAAATGCCTTGATGAGCAGGGGCAAGTCTTCATCCTTCACAGGAAATTGAAAGGCGGCAAAAGGCGGCGTGTGGTCCATGTCGCCTGCCACGCCGACCGGGACGCCCCTTTCCAGGATGGCCCTCCGCACCAGGGTGGAGACCACCGGCTGAGTTTGGTAAGGATTGGCTCCCAGGAGAAGAATAAAATCCGCCTCGGGAATCATCTTCCAGGTCGCCTCTTTGAGCGGCTCTCCCTTCAGCTCCCACGCTTTGGACACCGCATGGAAATGCCGGCCGTCGAGGCTTCCCACATGGCCGGCAGAACAGCCCTTGGCCATGAGGTCCCGGAACTGAAGGAGCTCTTCGTTGGACAGGGCGCTGGAGGCCAGGCCGAAAAGGGCATCCCCCCCTTCGGCACGGCGGATCGACTTCAGGGTCTCGGCCACAAGCGCCAGGCTACGATCCCAGGACTCCTCTTTCCACGTTCCGTCTTTTCCTTTCACCATGGGTTGCACCAGGCGTTTGCCTTCGCTCTTCAGGATCTCGAATCGGCCTTTGTAGCAGAGTTGGCCGCGATCGGGCCGCTCCTTGTCCGCAGAAAGCTTGCCGTCCACCCTGATCAGAGTCTGGTCTTGAACGTGGACCAGGGTGGGACAGAGCAATCCGCACTCCGTGCACAGGGATTCTTTGGTCTCCCATTCCTTGGCGTGGCCTTTCACGGCATAGTGCGTCCTGTAGCGATGGGTGATGGCGCCTGTGGGACAGACCTGGAGGCACACACCGCACCCGTTGCAGGTGGACTCCTCCCGGCTGGCATGCAGGTCCAGGCCCACGAGGTTGCGGGGCCCGCGATTGTGAAAATTGAGGACATGGGTCCCCGCAATCTCCGCACAGGCCCTCACGCACCGGCCGCACAAAATGCAGCGGTTGTGGTCAATGATCATGTGCTCGCTGGTCACATCCGTTGGAAAGGCGTTGAAGGAGAAAGACATGGTGAGGTGGTCCATCCCCAGTTCATAGGCCAGTGCTTGAAGCTCGCAGTCTCCGCTCTGGGGGCAGAACATGCAGTTGTGGTTTCTCTCCGCAAAAAGAAACTCCAGGACCGTGCGCCGGGCTTCAAGGATACGTTCGTTGGTGGTGACCACCTCCATGCCCTCTCGCACCGGCATGACGCAACTGGCTGCAAGCTTGAGAGAACCGTCCACCTCCACCACGCACATCCGGCACCCACCCCAGTTCGAAAGGGCCGGATGATGGCACAGGGTCGGGATGGGAATGGCGTTCCTCTGTGCAGCCTCCAGGATGGTGATCCCCTCCGGGACCAGCAGTTCTTTC
>Ga0068714_10003348_pt1 | contig 19114 bp, 18 predicted proteins | sample MTBNYHSulfiMetaG_FD_62988 | JGI IMG/M metagenome (GOLD analysis project Ga0068714, IMG submission 62988) | Enrichment culture microbial communities from rom New York Harbor, USA that are MTBE-degrading - MTBE-NYH (New York Harbor Sulfidogenic)... | ecosystem: Environmental > Aquatic > Marine >... | reverse complement strand
GTATTCGTGCCTTGTGATGACGCTAAAGAAGCTTCCCTCATAGACAATATACATATATTCCCTGCGGAATCGTTAGCGCAACTGGTTGTTCATCTTCAAGGCGAAATAGGTATCCCGGAGTACCATAGCGAGCTAAATTGGGAGCAGGAATTTCGCCCTAGTTATGCCTTCGACCTCACTTATATTAAGGGTCAAGAGCATGCCAAGAGAGCTCTGGAGATAGCGGCGGCAGGAAGACACAACATCCTCATGTGTGGCCCACCGGGAAGCGGCAAGACTATGTTGGCTCGTTCTTTGCCCTCGATACTTCCCCTGTTGACCATGGAGGAAGCTATCGAGGTAACCAAGATTTACAGCGTTAATGGATTGTTACCGCAAGACACTCCCATCATTGTAGAGCGCCCTTTTCGCTCCCCTCACTATACTATTTCCCATGCTGGCTTGGTGGGAGGGGGACAATGGCCAAGGCCCGGGGAGATAAGCCTGGGGCACCACGGGGTGCTTTTTCTGGATGAATTCCCTGAGTTTGGACACATCATACTGGAATCGCTGCGCCAACCCATAGAAGATAGAACAATTACCGTCAGCCGTGCTCACGGCAGTGTTACCTTTCCGGCCAGCTTTATGATGGTTGCCGCTATGAACCCTTGCCCCTGTGGGTATTATGGCGACCCGTTTAAGGAATGTAAATGCTCGTCGGGAGAAATCTCTCGCTATCATAAAAGGATAAGCGGACCATTACTGGACCGCATTGATATCTTTGTTGATGTTCCCCATATTGATTATGAAAAACTCACTGACGATAAGCCCGGGGAAAGCTCGGATAAAGTCAGGGCCAGGGTTAAAGCAGCGCATGAAATACAGCTTGGTCGTTTTCGAGGGACAAAGCTAAAGTGCAATGCCGATATGACGCCCAAGGAGGTGAAGGAATTCTGCACGGTGGAACCAGCAGCTCAGAGCCTGCTTCGCGCAGCCATGAAGCAGCTTCATCTCACCGGCCGTGCGTTTCATCGCATCCTCAAGCTTTCCCGCACCATCGCCGACTTAGAGCATGGCGACATCATCAAAACACACCATATGGCTGAAGCTCTACAATACCGGCACAAGGAAATAATTTAAGCGTAAAACCAGTTTATTATGCATGTCAGGCTAGGGGCAGAATGCGTCAGCACCAAACCCTGAGGCGTGAAGGAATCATTTCCTTTTAGTCCAGCCTTGTGAAATATTTAAGCCTGCAAAAGAACTGCCCTCTTGAGCGTCCCCTCTCTGCTCTCCAATGCTCAGAAGAAGCTTAAGGCGAGGTAATCCATAGAATGCCGCCAATAATCAGCAGTACAATGCCTACCACAAGGGAAATCCTACCTCCTATTTGCCAGGCGTGTAGCCAGAAACGCTCATGTTCATGGGTTATAGTCTCCTTGATATCTCTTCGCGTTAACAAAATAGAATTGTAATATCTTTGCTTTTCCCTCTTGTTCCAGAGAATAAAAATAATACCGAGGAAGACGAAAAATCCTCCCATCCCTAAGATAATTTGGTAACTAGCCGCTGACATGTTACTCAACCTCCCCTCAAGAATTCGGAAATTTTTAGATGACTCTACTTAATCTCTACAGTCGCTCCAGCAGCTTCTAACTTCTGTTTTGTTGTTTCGGCCTCTTCCTTGGGGACGCCTTCTTTTACTACCTGTGGAGCAGCTTCTACCAAATCCTTAGCTTGCTTTAATCCTAGAGTGGTTACCTCACGAACTGCCTTGATAACTTCGATTTTCTTTTCGCCAAAGCTCTTTAAGGTGACTGTGAATTCTGTCTTCTCCTCCTCCGAGGGAGCTTCTGCTTGCTCGCTAGGAGCAGCTGCCGGCGCTGCGACTGCTACAGGGGCAGCGCTAACCCCGAATTCATTCTCCAGGGTCTTGACCAAATCAGCCAGATCCAGCACTGTCATAGTCTTAATGGCAGCTATAATTTCTTCTTTGGTCAAACCCTTGCCTTCTTTCCTTGCCCTTGGAGCTTCCTTTACCTGCTCTTCCTTAACTTCCTTCTTTGCCTTTGGGGCTTTCTCTGCCTCCCCTTCCTTAGTTTCTTTCTTTGCTTTTGAGGCTTTCTCTACCTCCCCTTCCTTAACTTCTTCCTTAGCTTCTTTCTCTATTTCTTCTGGTGACATGATGTCCTCCTTTGTTATTTGCCAATAGTTTGAGCCCTGTTTTGTAATACGTTCAGAAGCCCCTGCAAGGGAAAGCTAAGAATATTATGTAAAGTTCCTGCGGGGGCTTGTAATTGCCCGATTAGTTTGGAGATGAGAACTTCTCTAGGTGGCAAATTAGCCAGGCTTACCACTTCATCTGTAAGTAAAATTCGGTCCCCTAACAGTCCTCCTCTAATTTGTAGAGGCAATGCCGCAGATTTGATATATTGGTTAAGAGCTTTAGCTGTATTAACTATGTCATCGTAGCCGAAGGCCAGGGCCACAGGGCCCTCGATTATATCCCTCAGTTGTGGCTTACCTGCATGGTCAGCGGCACGATAGACCAGACTGTTTTTGACCACATGATACTCGACACCTGCTTTTGCCAACGCATTACGCAACTCAGCCATTTGTTTAGCAAGCAGGCCCTGGTAATTAGTAGCGATGATAATAGTGCTCCGCGACAAATCATCGGCTAGATTGCTTACTATCTGCACCTTCTTTTCTCTTAACATATTCGCCCTCTCTTTAATTCCCGCCCGGCATGGGAGAGGAAGTCTATAATAAAAATCCCTGTGCCAGCGAACACAGGGTTAACTTAAGCCTCGGCAGGCAAGTTATTTAAACCCTCAGGGTACCTGCTGTCACTGGCGCTGATTCATTATAACACAAGGAATCAATTAGTAAAACAAGAGTGAGGTCAGGGACAAGCCTCGACCCTACGTACCTTTTGCCATTACAGGCCCCTTCCCCTAATGTCATTGCGAGCGAAGCGCGGCAATCTCATACTCGTTCAAGAGATTGCTTTGGCAAGTTCCCTCGCTTATACTCGGGATGCCCCACAATGACACGAGGTGATTAATAACCAGTCTCAAGGAATTTAATTTCCTTTATATCAAGGAAAAGTGCTAAAATTACATTAACCAGGAGGACCAAAAATGGGTGATATTTTAGATGAAGTCACGGCGCTTATCAGATGTAAGGAGTGCCCTTGGTATAAAAACTGCCTAACTCCGGTCCAGGTTAGCATTGAGGATATCGCGCAGTTCAGGATAGCGATGCAGGGGACAAATCTACCTGAACAAGCCAAAGGCGAACTAGACCAGATTATGGAAAGTATGGCCTCTATGAGTCAGGAGATGATTCTTCAGAGCTGTCCTGTATTTACTCAGCGTCTAAAGGAGGATCCTAAACTTGCCCAGCAAGTCAAGAAGATGATGCAGAACTGGGGAAAAGAAGGAGAGCCTGATGAACAGCACCCATGAAAAGTCTGCTTCGCTCTTTTCCATTTAAGCCCATCCCGATATAAAGTTTACTGAGGATTCGGGGGACTTCTTTGTTGGGAGCTAAATAGCCATGCCAGAGCAATTAGGCAAAATAGAGAGGCCTGAAGCTGAGCGCTTCAAACAGGGAAAGAAGCTTTACCTCGTCCCACTTGTATATTCCGGTGAGGAAGCCCTCGATGAATATAAAGAAAAATGTAGTCGTTATTGGCAACAAGTAGCAGAACAGCTAACCAATTTAGCGTCGAAGATCGGGAGGGTAAACCGGGTTTACCACGAATCAATCTTTCAATCTGGTGAGGATGGTATGAAGACTATGGAGAGGCTAAACCCAAGCAGTTATCAAATTGCTAAAACTCAGTGCGCTATTGGCGCTATCTTTGAAGCAGTTGAAGAAAGGGAATTATTTGAAGAGGCCATGGACTGGCAGAGATGCCTGATGCTTGGCTTTATAAGCGATAAGGTGGCAAGTAAAGTTTCTGAATTGTATGTTGAGGCGGCAAAGAAGAGAAATGAATTTATGTCTAAAAAGATAAGCGAGACGCTTAAAGACGATGAGGCTGGGCTTCTGTTCATTAGAGAGGGACACTCAGTGCAATTTCCTACTGATATAGAGGTGTTCAGTATCTTTCCCCCAGCTCTGGACGAGATACACCGCTGGTACCGTGACCAAGCTAGGCTAGAGATAGAGAAACTCGCAGAGGAGAGCAAAGGAAAGACCGAGGGAGAAGCTGAGGAGGTCGAGAAAAAGACCAGGAAAAGGACAAAAAGAGAGCCTAAGAGGTAGTCTTGCCTTACAGGGGTGTCTCATGAAGATAAGAAAACCCGCTGTTTCCGGTATGTTTTATGCCGGCACTGCCAAAGAATTAGAAGACCAAATTAAATGGTGCTACAAACATGAGCTCGGACCGGGAGCTATACCCCGGGTTAATAGCAAGGGTCTGAGGGAGATTGTGGCTATCGTTGCCCCCCATGCTGGCTATTATTACTCGGGACCAGTAGCAGCCCATGCCTATAAGGAGCTTGCTGATGATGGAATATTCGATACCGCAGTGATACTTGGTCCTAACCACACCGGGTATGGATATCCTGTTTCTCTATGGGCAGGAGCTGGCTGGAACACGCCCTTGGGTGAGGTGGAAATAAACAAAGAGCTCGCCCAAAGGTTATTGGGGAAGGTGATCAAAGCAGACGAGACAGCTCATATACATGAGCACAGTATTGAAGTGCAATTACCGTGGCTCCAACACCTTTATAAAAAGGTGAAAATTGTGCCCATAACTATGCTGGCTCAAGACATAGAAACAGCTCGTGCGGTGGGGAAGGCCATTTCCCAGGCAGGCGATAACTTAATAATTATCGCCAGCAGCGATTTCACACATTATGAGCCTCACTCTGTAGCTATGGAAAGGGATGGCTCTGTAATTGAGGCCATAGTTGCCCTTGATGAGGAAGAGCTATACGAGCGCTGTGAGAGCCTTAATTGTACCATGTGCGGGTATGGTCCGGTTGCTTCAGCTATTGTCGCAGCCAAAGAAATGAAAGCCCAAAAGGCAAGTTTATTGAAATATGCCACCAGCGGAGACACTAGTGGCGATTTCTCCCGAGTGGTTGGCTACGGCTCCATCGTGATAAAACGGTAAACAATCATAATCGAGAGCTGAATATTTCACCTTTGGCCCCTCCATCGATAGTGAGGATGCCAAAAGAATTTGTGGCCTTGCCAGGATTGAAAAAAAGAATATCATTGATGACCTTGTTTTGGGATCGGTGAGAATGGCCATAGACGATAATGTCAACCCGGTCTGATTCAAACATTTTCCTTACTCTCTCTTCTATTCCCCAAGGACCGCCTGAGCCATGAGTTATGCCAATACGTTTATTTTCTACTTCAACTATTTCCTTGACCGGGAGTATAGTCTTTAGCTCCGTCGAATCCATATTACCCTGGACTGCTTTTACCTCCCTTAAGCGTTTCAATTCCTTGAGCACTTGTACATCGGTGAAATCTCCAGCGTGGATTATCAAATCCACCGCGGAGAGGGCATCGATTATCTTTTTAGGGAGGTGTTCAAGCATGTGTACATGGGTATCGGCAAGCATCGCTATTCGCATAAAAAGCCTCCTTGAATTGCATCGGTTCTTGGTATCAATTGCGAGCGGCAGCCAATCTTAAGCTGGTCAGTTAAAAATGCTACCATCCTGGATGAAAGAATGCAAAATTCTTCTTACTGATGGTTTTGGGATGTAACTTGTTTCACCAGTTGAATGGTTTTGTCCATACCGGATAGGGAGAATGATAACCCCAGCTGCCTAAGGTCTTTGTAGCCTAATCCCTGGAATAATTTGCTTCCGGCTACTCTGGTCATTTCATCATAAATAGCCGGCCACTCCGGGCTCCGCCTCTGGGCACAAAAGAGAACGAAATCACGAAGCTTTGGGGGTATATCACACATACATTATTATTTTACGCCCGGGACTCCGGTTTAACAAACTTGTTTATGGCTGCTGGGATGTTATCCTCCCCCTTGTTTTTCCCTTGGATAACCCCCTGGTCAAGGCTTGGGTCTCATCCCTGTCCTTCGCCGCATATAGGCCCGGAAAAAAATTTTTGGGCGAGCAAACCTATAAGCCGAGTCCTGTACTCCACATGGAGTGGCGACCATCCATCTAGCCCTGATGTTACCATCAGGGTCAAGCGACCAACCCGAGGGCTTCGGCCGAGCACCTTAAACTTACCCCAGAGTCCTGAGACTTTGGAGTAGTTGAGCCCTCTTATTCGGTCTTGCTCCAGGTGGGGTTTGCCCAGCCAACTAGTCTCCTGGTTGCTGGTGAGCTCTTACCTCACCATTTCACCCTTACCCGTACTGGCTAAGCCAGCCGCTGGCGGTGTGTTTCTGTGGCACTTTCCGTAGGGTCACCCCTCCTGGGTGTTACCCAGCACCCTGCTCGGTGGAGCTCGGACTTTCCTCCCTGGCAGCTCAAAGCCAGGGCGGTCACCCGATTTACTCGCCCGAGTCTATTTTATAGTCAACTATAATAAAGGTCAAATTCTCGAATTGAAGCTACGGGGTAAAGGCGAGTTTTGGTACAACAACAAAACGCATCCTTGAGGTATAATATAAGAGGCTAATGGCAAGGCCCCAGCAATACTGACATAGCCTGGGCCAAAAGTATAACTGGAGGTGAACCGATGCAACCACAAAATATGATCTGGGTTGCCGCAGGTAAGCGGTACCGCACAGACACAGCCACGCTAATAGCCCATGACGCATACTGGAACGGCTATCACTTTGAGCAAGGTGGCCGTAATACATTTTTATTCAGAACGCCAAAGGGTAACTTCTTTGCCCAATATCAAACGCTATTGCCAGGCGAAATTAACAAAATCGCCCCCTTAGAGACAAACGAAGCCTTACATCTATATCAATCACTACGCAAAAAGGAGGTTCCCTTCAGAGTTGTCTTCCCATGTATCAAAGCAGAGGACGCTTAACACTCCTTAACCTTGCCCTGACCTACACCTGTTAACGCTCTTTTGCCAAGCTAGCCCTTAAAAGGGCACAAACCTAAAAGCCCAGTCGGGCTTTGAATCTACTTTAAATTGACACCCCCACTACGCAGGATAGAATCTTTGCTATCATAGATTCCCAGTTGCCTAAACTATGATTTGTGTCCAGTATATGTCCATGCTGATGTGGGCATTACCGTATATATTGTTACCCTCGGCTTTGATACCAAGAATGCCTTTGCCTCTTGTAGTACCTGTTGTCTAAGCTTTGCACTCTCCCAGGCCTCCCAATTCTCAACCCTATCCCAATTGTATAACAGAGCGGCAATAGGAGTGCCTTTCACGCTTCTAATATGCTCAACACTAATGAAACCTGGAAATGTCATGGTATATGACCTGAGTTTTAAAAATAGAGATTGTATATCTGCACCCTTTCTCAGCTCATAACCTTCGATAACCTTTACCATTTCCCCTTCCTCCTTGAGGATAATAATCGATTTCTATTTCCCAATCACTTTAGGCGTTAGGTCAAGGAATGAAATTTTATCCTCCCACTTACTTCATATGGGCAAAGTTTGTCCTTAATAAACATCTGAAACCAGATTCCTATGTATACTATGCAACCTGAATCTTACCATACAAGCCTTCATGATTTCAGTAGCACTATTATAGCCCACGCCTAGACTCTCTAAAAGACAGGAGCCCAGAAGAAGTATGAAAGTATACCGAGACAGATTTATCAGGAGGTGTAAAAAACAAAAGCTGAAAAAGAGAGAGTTGGACAACGCGACGAGAAAATCCCTGGGGGTTAAGGCAAAACACCCCCATTTTTTGAGCCTCCCAGAGCGTGTTTCATCGTAAAGTAGTGCCTTCATGACATGTCTTTCTAGGCATCCGTGACGCCTTGCTTCGCCTGCTTACATATTATCCATTTAGGGGCAAAGTCTGGTAAAGACGCCGGCAAAAGATCGGCAAGATTGCCTGAAGTGGTCCTTTTGAAATAGGATTTATCGCCAAACTCTCGTCCAAAATGGCGGGATTTTGTTCTTTGATTGGAATTTGTAAAGGGGTATTGACAGCACTAATCACAAATGCTTTGCTCGGGGCTAACAGGAATGCTTTGGCGGACGCGTAAGAAATGCATATCCATCTTCTCATAGCCTGACCTTACTTCCTTCTAAAGTTTTAATCAGGCTGACCATAATAGTTTTTGGGTTAGATTTTTTTGATTTAACACTCCTCCTTCAGTTAGATTTTAGATGATTTAGGTACTTGACACCACTTTGAAGCAGTGCTAGGCTTATATTAACCTGTTACATATGATCTATTTTGCAAAGGTAGCCCACCATCTGACCACGCTTCAGGTAGCAAAGGGGCTCAATATTGGCGAGAGTCGGTTAAGGCTTATAATAAAGAATGGGTCGACATAGTTTAAGGAGGGTATCATGAAAAGACTTCTATTACTCATCTCAATCATTGCCCTATTCCTGCTGCCGATTGGGTGCATGGATGTTGAGAGCATGATTGAGGACCAGATTACGGAAGCGCTCGAAGGGCTATCATCAACCTACACGATCAAGGTTGGTGGCACGGCCGGGTTAAATTTTTCGGGTAGGTACGTGGTGGCCAGCGCAGCTTACGATCCAGAGACCTGGGTGGCTTTCAGTTCAGATTCCTACGACGTCTCAGGGAATGTTTCCAAGCAGTACACAGTTGAGGACGTCATATCGGTCGGGGGAATGTTTCAGAAACAAGCTGTGAATGGCACGCTTGAGGTCGAAATCTGGAAAGGCAGTACGAAAGTAGACTCAGCCGTGACAACAGACCCTTGGGGAGCTGTCCTCATAACGGCCATAGAAGAAGACTAGGTGCTACCCAATATTTTGGCGCCCGACTTACCACGTATTAAGGGCTAAATGCATGGGCAAAGGTCAGATGCCGAGCGGAGCATCTACAATATTTTTACCTGCGAATTAGCCTCAATTTGCTAAATTGTAGTTATCCAGAACTCCCGTCGTTCGCGTCTTCTTTCTACACAATCACATACCCAGAGAGAGCACCCTTAATTTGCTCATTATATTACTGGCACCGTTTCTAAACAATCAGCTAGTTCGTACATTATCCATATTTGGTCACAATCTGGTAAAGATGTAAGCAAAAAGTCTTGGTAAAATTGCCTGAAGAGGTAGTTTTGAAGTAGAATTTGAAGCCAGGAGGGGTGACCGAGCGGCTTATGGTGGCGGTCTTGAAAACCGCTTTCGCCTTTTTGGCGAACGTGGGTTCGAATCCCACCCCCTCCGCCAGTGGGGAAGAGTGAGGTTTGGTTGGTGAGCTAGCCGATTTTAGACTCAGAATTGAATTTGGTGTCTGTGGGAGGTTTAACAAGAAAATCGGGAATTAAATAGACCGCTCATTATGGCAAAGTCTGCTAAGGCATTAGCCATATCTATTGAAAGGTTGATTAGTAGATCAGAAAAAACAAGGAAATGGATAATATATTCTTCGAAATATTTGAGTCCTTGCCGCGACAGGGGCCGGGTGATGAAAGATCAACAAAGAGAGCTTTTCAAATGCTTACCGAATTGTCCGAGTGTCCTGAAATACTTGATATAGGGTGTGGGAGCGGCGCCCAGACGCTAGTTTTAGCGAGACTCAGTTCGGGAAACATTACTGCTCTGGACAACCATGCTCCATTTGTTGATATTCTCAAACGCAAAGCTCGCCAGGCAGAGCTTGAGAGGAAAATCCACTGTGTCGTCGCAGATATGGCCGCAATGAATTTCCGAGGGGAAAGTTATGATGTGATCTGGTCGGAAGGGGCAGCTAACCTTATGGGATTTGCAGCTGCCCTCAAGTCATGGAAAGCGTTACTTAAACCCAGAGGCTATCTGGTGGTAAGCGAGCTAGTATGGTTCAAGAAAGAAGTGCCGCAGGAAATTAAAGACTATTTTGCAGGGGTATATCCTGACATGAAATATTATGAAGATATTTGCTCAATTGTAGAGTCGACTGGATATGAAATGATCGGCTATTTCCCGTTGCCGAGTAGATCATGGTGGACGGATTACTATGCGCCGGCAGTGAAAAAACTTGCTGAAATGAGATGCGAGTACCAGTCTAACAAGGATGCAGAGTCAATATTTGATTCATTTCAGCTGGAAATCGACATGCACAGAAGATACTCTAAATACTACGGCTATGGTTTCTATGTTATGAGAAGGATAGCTAGATCAGGAACACAAGTGAATAATTCTTGATAGTAGAATGGGGAGAAGGTTTTGTAAGATATCGTTGCGGAACAATAGAATGCATCAAGAATACAGAAGGAGATAGAAAGGAGATAGTGTGAAAATCCACGAGTATCAGGCCAAGGCACTTCTAACTCAATATGGTATTCCTGTTCCCACAGGAAAGGTGGCTTCTACCCCAGCGGAAGCCCGAGAGATAGCTGCTGAGATTGGCCGCAAGGTGGTAATCAAAGCCCAGGTCTATGCCGGGGGGAGAGGCAAGGCAGGTGGCATAAAGACGGTCAATAGCCCAGAAGAGGCCGAGAAGGCAGCCAGTCAATTGATTGGAACCAGACTGGTAACCCATCAGACGGGACCGGAAGGAGCGCCGGTAAGTAAAGTTCTGGTGGAAGAAGCAAGCGATGTGGCACGGGAGCTCTACCTCAGCATCCTCGTCGATAGGACAAGCCACTTGCCAGTGATGATGTCCAGTGAAGCCGGAGGCATGGAAATCGAAGAAGTGGCCCAGTCAGCTCCTGAGAAAATATTCAGGAGTGATATCGACCCTGCTATTGGATTTCAACCGTTCCAGGGTCGCCAACTGGCTTATAGGATGAATTTGGACGGAGGCCAGGTAGGTGAGGCCACACGGTTAATGACAAACCTTTATAAGCTATTTATAGACAAGGATTGCTCCTTGGCCGAGATAAACCCTTTGGTTGTTACTGCTGACGAAAAGCTTCTGGCTCTAGACGCTAAACTTAATTTTGACGACAATGCCCTGTATCGACACAAAGATGTTCAGGAACTTCAAGATAAGGAGCAGGAGGAGCCTCTAGAAATTCAGGCTCGTGACTGGGGAATTAACAATTATGTCAAGATGGATGGCGATATCGGCTGTATGGTCAATGGCGCCGGGTTAGCGATGGCAGTCAACGACCTTATTCAATATTGTGGCGGTAGAGCAGCAAATTTCCTGGACATCGGCACTCTTAATAACACTGAGAGGGTGGTTAACTCGTTCAAGATGTTTATTGCTGACCCCAGAATTAAGGCCGTCCTGGTGAATATATTTGGAGGTATGGCCAGGGTAGATGTCATCGCCAAAGGGATAGTTGAAGCTTATCAGCAAATGAATATCCCCTTCCCTGTAGTCATTAGACTGGCAGGAACTAACTTGGAAGAAGGTCAACGTATCCTGGCTGAGTCAGGGATAAGTTTCATCCAGGCTAAAGATTTCTATGATGTCGCTAATAAGGTAGTCAAGGCAGCAAAAGGAGTAACGAAATGAGCATCCTCGTTGATGAAAATACCAAGCTTTTAGTTCAGGGTATTACTGGCAGCGAAGGTAGCTTTCATGCCCAGCGCTGTATAGAATATGGCACCAGGGTAGTGGCCGGAGTTACCCCTGGCAAAGGTGGCAGTAAACATTTGGGTGTACCCGTTTTCAATACTGTAGAGAAAGCTATGGCTGAAACTGGAGCTAATGCCAGTCTCATGTTTGTGCCCCCTGCCTTTGCCGCAGATGGTATCCTGGAGGCGATTTGCGCTGGCATGCCCTTGGTTGTGTGCATAACCGAGGGCATACCGGTATTAGACATGGTGAAAGTGCACCGCTATCTCAAAGGTAAATCAACTCGGCTCATCGGTCCTAATTGCCCAGGAGTCATGTCCCCGGGTAAATGTAAGGCTGGGATTATGGTGGGAGAAATTCATCTTCCCGGCAATGTGGGGGTAATCTCTCGCAGCGGCACCCTGACTTATGACGTCGTATCCCAGCTCACCAGCTTGGGAATCGGGCAATCTACCTGTGTTGGCATCGGCGGTGATGCCCTGCCCGGTAGCACCTTTGTTAATATCTTAGAATTATTTGAGGCAGACCAGGATACCAAGACTGTGGTTCTTATTGGTGAAATTGGTGGCACTATGGAGCAAGAAGCTGCTGAATTTATCAGTCACAAGATGACTAAACCTGTGGTCGCTTTTATCGCTGGTAGTACTGCTCCGCCGGGGAAAAGAATGGGACATGCTGGAGCTATCATTACCGGCAGTGCTGGCAAGGCTTCAGAGAAGATAAAGGCGCTGTCACAGGCTGGGGCCACTATAGCCCCCAACCCGGCTGAAGTTGGCCTCACCACCAAGAAAGTGTTAGAAAGTTTGTAGGTATTGATCATAGGGTGATTAAGAATCGCTATCCATTGATCGAAGAGGCCTTTATCCCTTTGACTGCCCCTGAGCTTTTTGAGCTAATCAAGGACAGACCTTATAGCTTTTTTTTAGACAGCGGCATGGACACTCAAAGGCTAGGGCGATATTCCTTTTTGGGCAGCGAGCCTTTTCTGGTGATGAACAGTCGAGACTCTGAAATCACCCTTGTTCGTGGACAGGAGCATGAAGTGCAGCATGGTAACCCTTTTGATACTATGGGCAAGCTGCTGGAGTTATATAAATTAGACTATTGCCCGGCACCTGTGCCTTTCGTTGGCGGAGCGGTTGGCTATTTTAGCTATGACCTGTGTCACTTCGTCGAACACCTGCCATCCACAGCTATAGATGACCTTAAGCTCCCTGAGTGTTACTTCGCCTTCTACGATGCTATCTTCGTATTTGACCACCTGGAGGGGAGGGCATACCTTGTTGCCACAGGTTTTCCCGAACTGGAGGAAGGGCAAAGGTTAAAGCGAGCCAGGATGAGACTTGAAGAGATGAAGAACTGGCTTCATCCTGGCCATTCAGTCATTGCGGCGAGTCGAAGCTCTGCGCAAAACGAAGAAATCACGCTTAAGTCTAATTTTACCACTGAGGAATACATCAAAGCTGTAAACAGGGTGCGGGAGTATATCGCCGCTGGCGATGTCTTTCAAGTCAATCTTTCTCAAAGATTTCAGGCTGATTTGGAAATTCCGCCCTACGAGCTTTATAAACGACTGAAAATGGTTAATCCCGCCCCCTTTGCCAGCTATCTTAATTTCCCCGGAGTGACCATCGTCAGTGCCTCTCCGGAAAGGTTCCTTAAAGTCCAAGGTGACCTTGTAGAGACGCGACCGATAAAGGGCACGAGGCCGCGAGGCAGAAATCCTGTCGAAGACCGCAGACTGGCTCAAGAGTTGACCCACAGCACTAAAGACCGCGCAGAAAACGTGATGATTGTTGATTTGGAGAGGAATGATTTAGGACGAGTTTGTCGCTATGGCACGATAAAAGTCACCGAGTTAGCTATCCTGGAGACTTTCCCCACCGTATTTCATCTTACCTCCACCATTGTAGGCAGGTTACATCGAGGCAAGAGCGATATTGACCTGCTTAAGGCTACTTTCCCCGGTGGCTCTATTACTGGCGCTCCTAAAGTGCGAGCTATGGAAATTATCGATGAACTGGAGACAACTAAGAGGAGCGTCTATACAGGTTCCATAGGTTATCTGAGTTTCAACGGGGACCTGGACATCAACATCGTTATCCGCACTTTTGTAATCAAAGAAGGCAGAGCTTACTTTCAAGTAGGGGGTGGCATTATTTATGATTCCGATTCGGAAGCTGAATATATGGAAACCCTGGACAAAGCCAAGGCTCTGTTTCAAGCTTTGCAATTAGCACCGGAGGTGATTGTAGCATCAAAATAAGGGGCGCTGAGAAATCATAGACTTCTTTTAGTAAAAAATGAGCTTTGTTTTAAAGTTCTTTCTCAACCTGTGGGAGCTACAAGAGGCTCCCTGTTGAAGGTTTCGAACAGCCTCACGACATATTATCTGGATTGCCAGTGTTACGGCAGTATCCATCGAGGTTGCGCCTTCCTACTCTTAGTCCTGAGTTGGAGCATTGAAAAGCTGGCGGTTATGCCATATGATAGCAGGGTTAAGCAATAAGCGATTACTTTTCGTACGGAATCCCTCTTCGAAAGTAATGGGAATTATAAAAAGCTCTCTGAATTATAATCATAAGGGGGTTTAATTTATGTCCGATGAGTTTGACAAAGGTCTCGATAAGTTAGAGGAACTGAAGAGAAAGCAAGAACACATCTTACAGATGGGAGGGTCAAAGGCGATTGAAGAGCGCCATAAGAAGGGGCAGATGTCGGCCCGAGAGAGGATAGATTATTTCTTCGACCCCGGCACCTTCACAGAAATAGGATTGTTTATTAAGCACAGGACGACTGCTTTTGGCATGGACAAAAGGGAGGTGCCTGCTGAAGGAGTAATTACCGGCTTCGGTAAAGTTAATGGCAGACATGTCGTTGTTGCTACTGAGGATTATACCGCAATGGCGGGGACATTTGGCGAATATCATGGTAAGAAATTTGTTCGTGCTGTAGATTTCGCCAAGGATAATGGATGGCCATTTGTAGGCATGAATGACTCTGGAGGCGCTCGACTGCAGGAGGGAATGGATACCCTGGAAAGTTACGGATGGCTGTTCAGGTCTCAAATACTTGCGTCGGGGATAATACCTCAGATAGCCCTGCTTATGGGCCCTTGTTTGGGAGGACAGGCATATCATCCTGTAATGCAAGATTTCCTCATTCAAACGAAGCACACAGGATTTATGGGCATTGCTGGCCCTGCTTTTGTCAAAACGCAAACCGGGGAGGAGATCAGCCTGGAGGAACTTTCCGGCTACAAAGCCCATGCCATCAAATCAGGGCAAACGCACGTCGTGGCTGAAGACGACGCAGATTGTCTGGATAAGTGCAAGGAACTTTTGTCCTTTTTGCCTCCCAGTAACAAAGAGAAACCACCTCGTATCCCAACGGACGATGACCGAGAAAGGAAAGAGGATTTGCTTAGCCTGCTGCCAGAACATCCACACGAACCTTTCGATATGTACGAGGTTATCAGAAAGATAGTCGACCAGGGTCATTTCTTTGAGACCTTGGGACTCCATGCCCGGAATATAATCACAGGTTTTGCTCGCTTCAACGGCCGTCCTGTGGGAATAGTAGCTACCCAGCCGAAGTGGATGGCTGGTTGCATAGATATCGATGCTGCCGACAAAGGGGCCAGGTTTGTCAGGTTTTGCGACCTATTTAACATTCCCTTGGTCACTCTTCATGATTCCCCGGGGTATCTGATAGGTTCTCAGCAGGATTGGGGCGGAATCCTGCGCCATGGTGCCAAGCTGCTTTTTGCCTGGGCAGATGCCACTGTGCCCCTGATTGCAATTATAATTAGAAAGTCCTATGCCGGCGCTCACTACGGCATGCTGGACAAAGCTATTGGGGCTGATTTTGTTTTTGCCTGGCCTACAGCCCAAGTTACCATTGTTGGCGCCGAAACTGCTGCCAGCGTTATCTTTGCCAGAGAAATAAAGGGGGCAGATAAGCCTGATGAAGTGCGCGCACAAAGGATAAAGGAATTCTCAGAAATGTATGAAAACCCTTATCGTGCTGCGGAGAGAGGCTATGTCGATGATGTGATAGACCCTTCAGATACCAGAAAAGTCGTGAACAGTGCACTGGATGTTCTGGAAGGGAAATGCGTGGCTAGGCCATGGAGGAAGTATTCCAACATCAATCTCTAAGAAAGGAGTAAGAAGGTGGATTTTAGCTTCACAGAGGAACAGCATAAGTTTAGACAGGCGGTGCGGAACTTTTTAGAGGAGGAGATAAAGAATGGCTATTGGGAACCTGCCTGTGATGCCTGGGTACAAGGCTTTGACCCTGAATTTACCAAACGGGTGGCGCAGAAGGGCTGGATAGGTCTGACCTGGCCTAAAGAGTATGGGGGGCAGGAGCGTAGCCATATAGATAGACTTATTCTCACTGAAGAAATGCTCCGCTATGGTGCGCCGGCAGCTTGCCATTGGTTTGGTGATCGTCAGGTCGGAGGTGCTATCCTCTCTTTCGGATCAGATGAGTTAAAGAAGGAATTTCTGCCCAGGATTGTCAAGGGAGAGGCTTATTTTGGTCTAGGAATGAGCGAACCGGGGACTGGTACTGACTTGGCCTCGCTACAAACCAGGGCCGTAGAAGATGGTGATTATTATGTGATTAACGGTCAAAAAACCTGGACTAGCTGTGCCTCCTTTGCTCAATACTTCGATGTGTATGTCCGAACAGACCCCGAGGCGCCAAGGCATAGGGGCATTAGTGAATTTATTATAGATGCACAGTCGCCCGGCGTCAGTCGCATCCCAATGATTGATATTACCGACACCGAAGCCTGGAATGATGTTTTCTTTGACAATGTCCGCGTGCATAAGAGGTATTTGGTGGGGGAGAAAAACCGTGGCTTTTATCAGGTCCTCCACCAGCTCGATTACGAGAGGAGTGGCATGGAACGCCTCATGGGCAATTATCCCCTCTTTGAGGCCATCATACAGTTCGCTAAGGACAATAAATTGTCTCAGAAGCCTGTAATTCGCAATAAGCTGGCGCAACTCCAGATTGAATTCGAGGTGGGACGCTTGCTAATTTATAGAGTGGCTTTGGTCATGGAGGAAGGGCGGGCCCCTAATTGGGAATCCGCTATGTCCAAGGCCTATTCCACGGAATTTGAGAAACGCTTGGCTGGCGTAGCTATGGAGGTCTTGGGACCCTATGGACAGTTGATGTCAAGTTCCAAGTTAGTCCCTCTGCGGGGCATGGCCTTACATTCATACTTAGGCTCTAAAGGTTACAGCCTTCAAGCAGGCACAACGGAAATATTAAAAAATATCCTGGCTGTACGGGGATTGGGACTACCAAGCTCATAAGCCGTCACTCTGAGCAGAGCGAAAGATCCAATGGCTCAAAGATTCTTCGATGGCAGCTCAGAAGAACGCTTGGAATGTTTGATACAGGAGGATAGCTATGAAGTTAACTCTTACTGAGGAACAAGAAATGCTAAAAAAGACAGCTCGTGACTTCCTGGCTGATAATTGCCCGAAACCATTCGTTAAACAGATGGAGGAAAGCGAGACTGGCTATTCCAGAGAGCTTTGGCAGGAGATGGCTGAGCTGGGCTGGATAGGCTTGGCCTTCCCCGAGAAATATGGCGGCGGCGATATGAGTTTTCTCGACCTGGCAGTGCTATTAGAGGAGATGGGACGAGCTTGTTTACCCGGCCCGTTTTTCCCCACAGTGGTTCTCGCAGGCTTGTCCATCTTAGATGTTGGGAGCGAAGAGCAAAAACAAGAATACCTGCCCAAGATAATCCATGGCGAGAAAATCCTTACCTTAGCCCTGACTGAACCCGGCTATCACAATTACGATGCCTCTTCAGTCACAGTTGAGGCTGCTCGCAATGATGGCAGCTATATAATCAGCGGCACAAAACTGTTTGTCGCTGCTGCTCATATTGCTGACTACCTGCTATGTGTCGCCAGAACCAGGCCTGAAAACGGAATCACCATATTCCTGGCCGATGCCAAGATTCCTAGAATAAAGTACACAGTTCTAAAGACCATCGCTGGTGATAAGCTATGTGAGGTGATTTTTGACCAAATGCCAGTACCTGAAGCTAACATTTTGGGCCGGCTGAACCAAGGATGGGGTGTAGTGCAGGAGATAATCCAGCGGGCAGCGGTGGGAAAATGTTGTGAGATGGTCGGCAATATTCAACGAGTATTGGAGATGACTGTGGACTACGCCAAAGAAAGGAAACAGTTTGACCGTCCCATTGGCAGCTTTCAAGCCATACAGCACTATTGCGCCGATATGGCAACCGATGTGGATAGCGCCAGGTTTAGCACCTACCAAGCAGCCTGGATGTTAAGTGAGGGACTTCCCTGCACCAAAGAGGTAGCCATAGCCAAGGCCTGGATAGGCGAGGCCTCCCAGCGCGTCTTGGCTCTGGCTCATCAAATTCACGGGGCTATTGGCGCTACCATAGAACATGACCTTCATTTTTACACAAGGCGTGCCAAGGCTGCAGAGCTTTCCTTTGGTGACGCCAATTTCTATCGAGATGTAGTAGCCAGAGAGATGGGATTGTGACCATTAAGTCAGTACTAAGCTAGAACAGAGCCTGAACGATTGACGTGCTTATCAGGGTTGAGTATACTTGTGCCAGTCTAGCTGCAGGATAGAAAATCCTGAAGAATCGCATAATGCAGCACGAAAGGGGTAACCACTATGGGAATTAAAAAGGTAGGCGTAGCTGGACGTGGATTTATGGGCGCTGGCATTGCCCAAGTCTGTGCTCAGTCTGGCTATGAGGTAGTGGTTGTAGGAAGAAGCAAACAGAGTCTCAACAAGGGTATAGCAACAATAGAATATTACCTGAGCCGCGATGTGGAGAAGGGCAGAATATCTCAACAGGATAAAGACTCTACTCTGGCTCGCATCAAGGAGAGCCTTGCTCAGGAGGACCTGAGTGACTGCGATTTAGTGATAGAAGCTGTCCCGGAGGATATGGAACTCAAGAAAAGCATTTTCGCCGAACTAGACCGAATCTGTCCTAGACATACCATCCTCTGCTCCAACACATCCTGCCTGTCTGTTACAGAGCTTGCTCGAGTAACCAACCGCCCAGATAGAGTAATCGGGACACACTTTCTCTCCCCGGTGCCGCCAAGTAAACTACTCGAGATAGTCAGGGCGGACACGACCAGTGAGGAGACCCTCGCTACAGTAAAGGAATTCGGTCGCTCGCTTGGAAAGGAAATCCTTATCGCAAAAGATACTCCTGGGTTCATTTTCAACTATCTGCTGATAGCGTTGACGAGAGCTGCTGAGCGCCTGCTGGAGAACGGAATAGCCAGCGCAGAGGATATTGACAAAAGTATGACCCTCGGGCTGGGTCATCCTATAGGTCCACTGGCCCTAGCCGACTTTAACGGACTGGATGTTGGCTATATGGTAAGCTGTGCGATGTATGAAAGGAGTAAGGACCCCTGCCTAGCCCCCTCTTCTATCCTGAAAGAGCTGATCGACTCTGGTCGTCTGGGACGTAAGACGGGTGAAGGATTCTACAAGTACAAAAAAGAAAAGTAGT
>Ga0068714_10003344_pt1 | contig 19134 bp, 14 predicted proteins | sample MTBNYHSulfiMetaG_FD_62988 | JGI IMG/M metagenome (GOLD analysis project Ga0068714, IMG submission 62988) | Enrichment culture microbial communities from rom New York Harbor, USA that are MTBE-degrading - MTBE-NYH (New York Harbor Sulfidogenic)... | ecosystem: Environmental > Aquatic > Marine >... | reverse complement strand
ATCGCCGTCGGCGTCGGGCCAGAGCACATCTTCAAGAAGTTCCGCGGAAATGCCGGTGCCTCCGTGGGGGTTCATTCTTTTTACACTGAGAAGAAGCGCATGGCATAGTTCATCGTCATCGTAAATACGCTGGACCATATTCCCCTTGCCCCGCGGGACCTCCCGGAAGCCACGGAATTAAGTCGCTTGTGGATGCCGGATGAGTCAGCGAAAAACTCCGGGCAGACCGTTATTTCGGATATGGACAGGTTTCGATAGATTTGAATTTTGTAAAAACTGTGATATAAATTTTCATTCCTGAAAAGTGTCGGTGTTTCATTCTTAAATCAAAGAAAGGAGAAGACTATGATGCGTAAAAAAAGTTTTGCAGTACTGGCAATGGCAGCGATTATTTTTTCTTTGATTTTTATGGTGGGGCTTTCTACTGCGTCGGCAAAGGTCATTCGGTGGAAAATGGCTACTGCCTGGCCCACGGGAATTCCCCTTTATACCGACATGGCAAAAGTTTTTGCAGACCATGTGGAAGCCATGTCGGACGGGGCTCTAAAAATTCAGCTGTTGGCCGGTGGTGCGGTTGCTCCTGCGCTTGAGGTTACAGACACGGTCGCCAAGGGCATTGCAGAGCTTGGCCACAACTGGCCGGGTTATGATATCGGCCGCGATGCTACAACTGCGATCCTGGGGGGTTACGCCGGCGGTATGGAATCGGTTCCCATCCTCCACTGGTTATACACCGGAGGGGGTAAGCAGCTCTGGAGGGAGTTCCGACTTGACAAATTCGGCGTTGTGGCTTTCCCCTGCGGCATCCGGCCGCCCGAAGTATTCGCACATTCCCATAAGCCTATCCGTACACTCGAGGATTTCAAAGGACTTAAAATGCGTACCGTGGGGGCCTGGGCCCAGATCCTGCCCGATATGGGTGCGTCCGTGGTTTCGCTCCCGGGCGGGGAGGTTTTTCAGGCTCTTGAGCGTAAGGTCATAGACGCTACCGAATGGGCTACGCCCGGTGAAAACGTCATCAGCGGATTTCATGAAGTGGCCAAATACGTCATCGTTCCCGGTGCTCATCAGCCGAGCGCTCCTTTCGAGTTGGTGGTCAATAAGGAAAAGTGGGATGAGCTGCCCAAATACCTGCAGGATATTATAGAAAGGGCCGCCGATCTGACAACGTTCGAATCCTGGGTTCGAATCGGAAAACTGGATATGGGGGCTATGGAAATCTTTGAAGCAACCGGGAATGAGATCATATACCTGGATCCGGAAACCCAGGCCAAGGCTCGTGATCTCGGCCGCCAATGGGCAGCCGAAGTTTCGGCTAAGAATCCTTGGGTAAAGAAAATCGTTGATTCAATGAATGCATTTGATAAACAGTGGCAGGGAGTTGGATCTATTCGATATTTTGATTACGATTAATACTCCGGCAAATTTTGCATAGCATTTATAAAATTATTTTTTTGTGATGATGAACAAATTTTCACAGGCTAATTTCTGAGGTACGCATTTCGCGCGAGACCTTGGGTCAAGATTTTACATCCATAAATCACAAGGCGGGGTGGCGCCGGCCACCCCGCCGGGAGTGGTTGCATGCGCATTTCCAGATTGATCAAGTTCATTGATCAAATCAGCACCGTCTCAGGCCGTGCCGTGGCGTTGATCGCCGTTCCAATGATTATCGCGCTGATCTATGAAGTCTTTGCACGTTATGTTTTCAAGCGTCCAACGATCTGGTCTTACGAGATCACCTACATGATTTACGGCACGCATTATCTTTTAGGAGCAGCCTATACCTTGCGCGTCAACGGTCATATCCGCATTGACCTTCTGTATATGAAACTTTCCCCCAGAAGACGCAGCATCATAGATGTGCTGGGATACCTTTTTGTCTTCTTTCCCGTCATCGGCCTGCTCGTGGGTTCAAGCTACAGCATGGCCAAGGATGCCTACGTCATAAGCGAAGTATCTCAATTCACACCCTGGCAGCCCTTGCTTTGGCCCTTTAAAAGTATGATCTTTGTTGGTTTCTGTCTTCTTATCCTCCAGGGATTTGCGGAATTCATCCGCAGCTTCGTTATGCTGGTGAAAGGGGAATCCATATGATCGATGCGCTGCTTGGGTCGGAATATTTTGTCCTGTTGATGTTTCCCGGCGTTCTTTTGTGCATTTTTATGGGGTTTCCAGTTGCTTTCTCCCTGATGGGAATGTCTTTTTTCTTCGGCATCGTGGGATTCGGAGACGCCGTCGGGCAGATGCTGGTGAGAAGGGTATGGGAAGTTGCTAATAACTATGTCCTCGCAGCTGTTCCTCTATTTGTATTCATGGGAACGATGCTTGAAGCTTCAGGAATTGCGAAGCGCTTGTTTGAGTCAATGATTCAGTGGACCGGGAAGCTTCGAGGCGGGATGGCGATAGGAACGGTCATCATGTGTACGATATTCGCCGCTGCTACCGGAATCATTGGAGCATCGGAAGTCGTGATCGGTTTGCTCGCAATTCCCCCGATGCTCGCGCGGAAATATGATAAGGGATTGATCTGCGGAACGATATGCGCGGGCGGTTCCTTGGGGACCATCATCCCTCCCAGCGTGGTGATTGTCGTCTATGGACCGGCGGCCGGCCTTTCCGTGGGAAAGCTCCTGATGGCTGCGGTGCTTCCCGGCTTACTTCTGTCCAGCCTTTATATTTTTTATATCATCGTGCGCTGTTTCCTGCGTCCTCAGGATGGACCCGGTTTGCCTCCGGATGAATTTGGTTTGCCTCTCCGCGATAAGCTGAAGCTTACGTTTACCTCTTTGGTCCCACCCCTTTTCCTTATTTTCGCCGTGATGGGAAGCATTTTGCTTGGCTGGGCGGCTCCCACGGAGGCCGCTGCCCTCGGCGCATTCGGTGCAGTCGTTCTCACGACGATTTACGGGAAGATGAGCTGGGAACGTTTTAGAGAGGCCTGCATCAATACATTGAGAATCAGCGCGATGATTATGCTGGTGCTCACCGGAGGGACTATGTACACCGGGGTTTTCCTGGGGCTTGGCGGAGGGGATGTTACAGAACAAATCCTGCTTGGATTGAACCTCTCTCCCTGGACCATGGTTTTCCTCTTCCTGTTCATGGCTTTCGTTGCAGGGTTTCTATTGGATTGGATCAGCGTTTTGCTGATTTTTGTGCCTATATTTGTACCGTTGATTATAAAACTGGGTTTTGATCCAATCTGGTTTTCCATTCTATTTCTGGTGGTCATCCAGACCAGCTATCTAACCCCGCCGATGGCCCCAGCGATTTTCTATTTGAAAGGGATCGTGCCCGATGAAATCAAGGTGACCGACATGTTTATGGGAGTCGTCCCCTATATAGCCCTTCAACTCATAGGGATAGGGTTTATAATGGCATTTCCACAGATAGCATTATGGCTGCCGAAGATTATGCTAGGATTTTAAATTATTTGGGATATTGGAGGTTTTGGTATGATGACCCATCGAGAAAGACTCCTGAAAATCGCGCGGGGAGAGCAGGTAGATAAAATCCCGTTTGTTCCAAGGATTGACCTCTGGCACAATGCCCATGAACTTGAAGGAACACTGCCGGAAAAATACAGTGGGAAATCAGTAGAGGAGATCCACAGGGCCGAGGGATGGCCCCTCCACAAGATGATTCCTGAATACCTCAAGCCGGAAAACCCTGATGACATCATTCACAGGGCCATAGGGCTGTACAGACTCAAGGAGTTTCCCTATGATTTCGAGTTTTCGTCTGACGTGGACATAAATGTTACCTATGAAGATGACGGGGATGAATACATGACTCGTGTGGAGTATCATACTCCAGTGGGCATGGTGAGTGTCAGACATGGTTATACGGCGGAGATGAAAAAATCGGGTGCCTCCATAACCTGGGTCAAGGATCATGCCATTGACGGTCCTGAAGATTACAAGGTGTTAGCCCACATATTTGGGAACTTGAGACTGACGCCGGCTTATGAAAGATTTGCCAAATGGAAGGCCTATGTGGGCGAAGACGGAATAGCCGTCGGTCAGGGGCTGGGAATCGCCTGCACGTCACCCATTCATTTCATCCAGAAAACCCTCATAGGGGCGACGGAATTCTACCTTCACTATAATGACTATCAAAAGGAGATGGGTCTCCTTGCAGAGGCTCTCGAATCCCCTTACAATCAGCTGATCGATATCCTTGCCGGGTCACCCTGCGATGCCGTGCTGTGGTCTGCAAATGTGGACGACATGATCACGTATCCGGCCCTTTATGAGAAAGAGTTTCTCCCGTGGTGTCATAAGGCTGCAGAGAAACTTCACCCAAATGGTATTCTTTTAGTCATTCACCCCGACGGCGAGAATAGAGGGTTGATGGATCTCATAGGTGAGTCCCGGATGGATATAGCAGACGCAGTTACCCCCTATCCCATGACAAAGGTAAAGATAGACGAATATTATGACCGATGGTGCCGTTCAGATAAACTAACCATACATGGAGGCATCCCGGAAATTTTTTTGCTTGAGGAATCAACGACAAAGCGTGAGCTGACAGACTATCTTGATCATCTCTTCAACGTTATATCCCCCGGAAAACGGTTTATTGCGTCAATAGGGGATACAACACCTCCCGGTGCTGAATTTGAAAGACTTTTGTATATAGCAGAGCGGTTTGAAAAGGACGGCAGACTTCCTCTGGAAGCGGGATCGGCAAGGCCTTTGTCAGATGAGCAACTCAAAGAGGTTTCGCAAAGAGTGACGCCATCCTTTGTGCCCGACGAACAATTCAAGACCATTCAGGAGGACGTGCTTAAAGGAGACAATATCAAAATCAAGGAAGATGTATCCGGATTGCTCGAGTCAGGAGTTGCCGCCCAGGAAATCATTAACAAGGGCATGCTGACGGCGATGGAGGTGATCGGCGAGCGATTCAAGGACGGAAGCGTATTCATTCCGGAGGTGCTGCTTTCGGCAAGGGCCATGAATGAAGCTTTAAAGATACTGGAACCTTACCTGACTTCATACGAGAGCACCAGCAGTGGAAAGATCCTTGTGGGAACCGTTCATGGCGACTTGCATGATATAGGCAAAAACATGGTTGTTACCATGCTCAAAGGTGTGGGATTCGATGTCGTCGACCTGGGAGTGAATGTAAAAGCGGAGGAATTCGTGCGCCGCGTGTTCGAAGAAAAACCTGATGTCCTCGGCATTTCCGCGCTGCTTACGACGACTATGCCACAGATGAAAAAAGTCATCGATGCGATGACGGAGGCGGGCTTGCGGGAAAAGGTGAAAATTATCGTTGGAGGAGCTCCAGTGAATCAAAAGTTTGCAGACGACATTCATGCAGACGGGTATGGTCATGATGCGGGATCTGCGGTATCTCTTGTCAGAAAGCTAATAAGGAAATGAAGGAAGGGTTTTCTTCTTTTTCGACAGGGTTAGGGGTAGATGCAGGTGGAACCTATACGGACCTGGTCGTCATTGAGTTTTCAAAAGGTCAAATCGTAAAGAAGGCCAAGTCCCTCACGACGCCGTGGGATTTTACTGTAGGAATAGAGCGGTCACTTCATGAAATAGGGAAGGAAGTCCTCGGTCAATGCGAGCTCGTGTCCGTTTCAACGACACTCGCAACCAATGCGATTGTGGAACAGAAAGGGCAGAAGGTGGGCCTTTTGCTCATGCCTCCCTATGGACTGTTTGATTCATCGGAAATTATACACAGTCCCTGCGAGTTGATTAAAGGCCGGATCGATGCAGATGGCCTTATGCTTGAAGCTGTGGATCGTGACGAAGTTATATCCAAAGCTGGAGCGATGATTGAAAAGCATCATGTTAAGGCTTTCGCTGTGTCCGGTTTTGCCGGCTGCCACAATCCTCAAAATGAAATGGAAGTGGCTCGAATACTGAAGGATGAATTCAGGCTTCCTTCAATATGCGGCCATGAACTCTCGGTATTTCTGAACTATAAAGTAAGGGCCCAAACCGCTCTGTTGAACGCTCGGATCATTCCATGCCTCGAGAAATTTTTCAACGATCTCTCTCATATATTTGAAGAGTTCCATATAACAGCGCCTATCATGGTTGTGAAAAGCGACGGCTCATTGATGACCATGAAAAAGGCGCTGGAGAGACCTGTTGAAACGATTCTTTCGGGACCTGCAGCAAGTGTGGCGGGTGCACGCTACCTCATGGGTTGCAAGGATTCCATCGTGATTGACATGGGAGGTACAACGACCGACTATGCAGTTATAAGTGGTGGCTCCGTCAAGCTGACAACCGCGGGAGCTCGCGTCGGGAAATGGGTTACCCATGTGAGGTCTCTCGATCTCAGGACCATCGGGTTGGGAGGAGACAGCCTCATATTTGAAGAAGGGGGCTCCATTTGTATCGGGCCCAAACGTGTCCTTCCCGTATCAAGAGTTGTGAGTGATTACCCTGAAGCAATCCATGCTCTTACGTGGCTGGAGAAAAACAAGGATGGCAGCATACGTAAGAAGGGTGGATTGGAACTGCTTGTTGTCAATCGCGAAATGCAAGCAATTTCCTTGACTGACAAGGAGAAACGTATCCTGGGAATCCTGAAACAGCGCCCCCGATCATTGAGGGAGCTTTCTGTCCTCACCGGGGAAATTGGCTGGCAATTTCTGCCTATCTCAAGGTTGGAGCAAGAAAATGTTATCCAGTCATGTGGGCTCACCCCCACAGATCTGCTTCATGTGAGCGGGCGTATGGATTTGTGGAACAGGGAGGCCGCCTCAAGGCTGTGCAAAATTGCAGCTGATCTTGTTGGCATGGATATGGAAGAGTTTGTTGAGGAGACCCTTAATGAAGTAATAAAGAGGATAACTTTAGGGGTTATAAAAACAGAGCTTGCATCGGAGATCGAGGCGGAAGCCATCGAGGATTCACCGGTTGCTTCAGCTCTTGTGAAAAATATGCTGAACCATGGCAATGCAAAATACAGGGTCCGCATTCAGCTTAGAAAACCTATCTTGGGAATCGGCGCACCAGCTTGGTTTTTCCTTGAACGGGTTGCAGGGAGCCTTGAAACAAAGGGTGTTGTGCCCTATCATGCCGATGTTGCCAATGCCATAGGAGCCATAACCAGTTCCGTTGTGATCCGAAAGGAGGCGACGATAGCTCAGATAGATCCTGATAGATATATCGTTCAGGGTTTGCCGGGGGCTCCTTCCTATAAAGATTTGGAGGCAGCTCAGCATTTCGCGGTGGATGAGCTCAAAAAAACAGCGAGACGGGAGGCTATAGAGTGGGGAACAGATTCCGAAGAGATTGAAATAAGTATGGAAGACACCGCCTTTCCCACCCCCGGTGGTAGCGAGGAGATTTTTCAACGAAGGATTGAGGTAAGGATTTATGGCAAGCCTTCAATCCCGGGATATCGAAAAACGTGAGGCTCCAGTGAATCAAATAACGATTTTGAAAAAAATTGACTTTAAGCCGGATCCTGAGGCACTGTTCACGCGACTGCGCCTTAAAAGAGGCAGCCGTGACGCTTCAGATTTCGAAGGGATCCTGAAGGATGCGGTAGCTGTTGCAAGACCGAAAGGCCTCTATAGATTGGCCTTTATCGAGGACAAGGGTGATGATTTCATCATGCTGAACGGGGTTCGGTTCACCAGCAGGGTGATGAGGGTCAATCTTGACGACAGGCACAGGGCCTTTCCCATGATTGCAACCTGTGGCAGAGAGATCGAGGCGTGGTCAAAAGAGATCCATGATATCCTTCAACGATTCTGGGCTGACACCATCATGGAAGCGGCACTGCGAAAAGCTGCTTCCGCCGTTATGGATCACATCAAGGAGACGTTTGATATCGAAAACGCATCTTATATGAGCCCCGGTTCCATTGACAGCTGGCCACTCGGGCAGCAGGCCGGGCTTTTCCAGCTGCTTGGCGATGCCGTACAGGAAATAGGTGTAGATTTGACGGAGAGTTTTCTTATGATACCAACCAAGACCGTATCCCGCCTGGTATTCGCCTCTGAAGAGCGCTTCGAGAACTGTTTGCTTTGTCCCAGAGAAGGCTGCCCTTCCAGAAGGGCAGCCTTTGATCCTGATCTTTATGCCAGAAAATACTCTGAGAAATAATTTGGAACATGTGACTGTATCCTTTTTTGGGAATTCACTCCAGTGTAGTGCAAGGAGGAATAAGATATGGCGATAAATCCCGAATTGGTTTCTCCGTGCGGGCTTTATTGTGGTGTTTGCGCCATTTATATGGCAACACGCGACAATAACACCAAACTCAAGGAGCGATTGGCGAATCTGTACAAAGGAGGGACCCCGGGCAAGGGGACGCTGCCTAACAGTGAAAACCTTACGGTGGAAGATGTTCATTGCGGGGGCTGCCTGTCGGATGATCTTTTTATGCATTGCCGGCAATGCGACATCAGGGCGTGCGCCGAAGAGAAAGGGTATGAAGGGTGTCACGAGTGCAATGATTTCCCATGCCGGTATATTGACACGTTTCCAATGTCCGTGGGCAAGAAGGTCATTCTGCGCTCCGTGCCGTATCGACGGGAATTTGGGATGGAAAAATGGGTTCGAGACGAAGAGGCCCGATATCTATGCCCGGAGTGCGGTCATAAGGTGTTTCGAGGAGCAATGCGGTGCAATCAATGCAAAACACCATTGAACCTGGACTGACGACCTGATCATGGGCAGGTTCCATTGCTTTCCCGGCAATGCACATGGGGAGGATGTTCATTTGCATAAGATTCTGGTCGTTTACCATTCTCAAACGGGAAATACCCTTACGATGGCGGAGAAAGTTGCAGAAGGTGTGGAGTCCATCCCCGGAGTGGGGGCTGTTTTGAAAAAAGCGGTCGACGCGCAACTTCATCATTTGCTGGACTGCGATGGGTTGGTGATCGGTTCACCCGAGTATTTCGGTTATATGTCAGGTATGATTAAGGATTTCTTCGACAGGACATATCAGCAGGCACGGGGGAGAACGGAAATATTCCGAAAGCCCTATGCGGTTTTCATCAGTGCGGGCAACGACGGCTCGAACGCCCTGAACCATATTGAGCGTATCTGTATCGGGTATCCGTTCAAAAAGATCTATGAGCCTGTCGTTGCGGTCGGCGATGTCACCCCTCAAGTTCTGGCCAAGTGCGAAGAACTGGGGAAGACGATTGCGCTGGGTTGCAGGGAGGGGATTTATTGACCGCAACAGGTGAACACGGATGTTCCAGAGCGTGAGGGCTTATAGAGAGAGGAAATCTTTGTTCACGCTTTAAACCATTTTTCATCAGCCAGGACCACCGATGTTTCCACCTGTCTTTGCGGAATGGACCAGTATTTATCGAGAAGTCGGGTTTTTTCCTTGTTCGGCAGCAGCCTGTATCCGTTTTTGCGGTAAAAGGAGATCGCCCATTCAGCCGCCGCCCAGGTGCCGATCAGGACCGGTTTTTCGCTCATGGATTGAAGGTGCCTGAGAAGTTGCGTCCCAACACCGGTTTTCTGAGCTTCCGGTCGAATGTAGGAATGCCGGATGAGAGTCACCTCCCCCCTGTCCTGGATTCCCATGACTCCGATAAGTCTGCCTTCGCGTTCGAGGCCCCAGAAAACCACGCCGTCTTCAATCTCCCTGGCCAGGGCTTCATCGCTCATATAGGGGTCATGCCATCGGTCTTCCGGTATGACTCCTTTATAGGCCCGGGCGGCATCGTTTATGATTTCAAATATGGAAGCAAAATCAGATTTTTTGCATTGGCGTATCATAGTTGTTTCCTCCCTGGTCAGCACATAAACCGGCGATATCAGGCGCTGAGGGGCATCTGCGTGCCCGGGCTTCTTCCCACGGAAAAAACACAGAGATTTGACGGCTCGGAGTCCGCCTATTTGCATAGTTCGTTCGAAAGAATGTTTTTTTGGAGTTTGCCCATGGCGTTTCGAGGCAAAGCATCGGCGAAAACGATCTGTTTCGGGCATTTGTATCCGGCGAGCCTGCTTTTGCACATCGCCAGAAGTTCCTCGCAGTTTACCGACCTGCCTTCCCGGAGAACCACCACAGCCGTAACGCGTTCCCCGAAATCCTCGTCCGGAAGCCCTATTACAGCGGATTCCCGAACGGCATCATGGCTTTCCAGCACGTTTTCGATTTCCTTGGGGTACACGTTGTAGCCGCCCGAGATAATGAGTTCCTTAGAGCGCCCCACCAGGTAGAGCCTGCCCCCGTCTGTTTCATCCAGAAAACCCATGTCTCCGGACCTGAAGTATTCCCCTGTAAAAGACTCCCTGGTTTTGTCTGGTTTTCGCCAGTATCCGGCAAAGACGTTGGGGCCGTTTATCAAGACTTCACCGACTTCTCCTCCAAGCTTATCCCGTCCGTCTTCTCCAACAACCCTGATGGTGATCCCCGGCAGGGCAAATCCTACGCTTTTAGGTTTGCGCCCGGCCGGGTCCAGAGGGTTGCTGGTGTTCATGGCCGTTTCACTCATTCCATATCGCTCGAGTATCCGGAAGCCGGTAAGTTTCTCGAAACGGTGAAAAAGATTGTCTGAAAGCGGTGCCGAGCCCGAAATGAAAACGCGCATCGATGAAAGGTTCGGGCTGTTTTCCATTTTTTCCAATTCATTGACGAGCCTCTGGTAAATCGTGGGCACCGCCATAAACATGGTGCATTGCTTTTCTTCAATGGTTTTCCAGGTCCTGGCGGGATTGAATTTTTCGTGCATATAAATGGATGCACCTGCCAGCAGACTGCCGACGACAGCCACATTCAGGCCGTGGACGTGAAACAGAGGGAGCACATGGAGCAGGGTATCCCTTTCCGTCCATCGCCATGCCTGAGCAAGGGCGTCGCTGTTGGAGATAAGGTTCCCATGGGTGATCATGGCACCCTTGGAGCGGCCCGTGGTCCCGGAGGTATAGCAGATCATGGCGGTCGTATGCTCTTGAGCGGAAACCGGTGAAACGAAGTGATTGGGCGTGACTCTTTCAAGGAGGCTCCCTAAAACGGGAAATCCATCGAGTCCATCTACGAGTAGAACCTGCAGGTCTTCGATTGCTTCTATCTTTTCCCGTGATCTTACATAACGTTCACGATCCGTGACGAAAAAGGATGTTCCCGAGTCCGTGAGAAAATAGTGAATTTCTTCGGACTTATAATCCGAATTAAGCGGAAGCGAAATGGCCCCGAGGGAAAGGGCCGCAAAGTGAAGGAAGAGGAATTCAGGGCATTTCGGCAATTGAAATGCCACACGGTCGCCTTCACGCACGCCCAAAAGGCTGAGGGCACCGGCATGGCGTTCTATTTCCCGAAAAAAATCACGATAGGTCCATCTGACGCCCTCAAAATCGACAGCCTGCTTTTCCAGTCGTTTTAGAGCGGATTCATAAATGCATTGTACCAGATTCATAATTTTCAGATCCTTGTGCTTTTAGAACCAAACGTGTTTCTGTAAGCAACCGCATGGTATCCGACGTCCTTCGACGATGCAAGATGCACGGCCGCAGTTTTTTCGTCGTATTCCAGTTTTTCATCCTGCAGGGTTGACAGGGCACATAAATATCAGGCAGCGGCCAAATATTCAACCTGAGATAGATGGGTTCTGGTTTTCAAAAACGAAATTTTTGCTGAACGTCCCATAAGATTCCCCGCGACTTCTGCAATTTCCCTTGCAAGGAACGTTGATGACATCGTAAAACGTTAAAAAACCCTGCCCCTCGGGATCGGGGTCACTGTCGGCGTCGGTATCGGAAGGTGACCGGCGAGTTTTTCGACCCGATACCGAACCCGACCCCGATGCCGATAAGGCCGGGATAGTCCTGTTTCCAGGCATGGCGGCGGAGAACAAGGAGGATGAAATGGTGCATGTCACGTTGGGCCGAACCGGAATTCGTGTGAAAAAGCTGGGCTTCGGAGGAATTCCGATCCAGCGGGTGGACGAAGCGCAGGCAATCGATGTCGTACGGTATGCCGTGGAGAAAGGGATTGATTTTATAGATACCTCCAGGGCCTACACCAACAGCGAAGAGCGGATCGGCAAGGCATTAAGGCAGACCGACAAATCCGTTGTTTTGGCTTCGAAGTCAAAGGAAAGGACGTCGGACGCCATCAGAAGGGACCTGGAGATAAGCCATGAAAAATTACAAAGAGATTTTATTGATTTATATCAGTGCCATTTTGTAAAAGATGAGGAGTATTCGAAAATTATCTCGCCGGGAGGCGCCCTGGAAGGGCTTCAGAAGGCAAAAGAGCAGGGGGAGATAGGATATCTCGGTATCACCAGCCACAGTCTCCAGCTGTTGGATAGAATCATCGACGACGGCTTCTTCGATACGATTATGGTTTGTTTCAGTTTCCTTGAACCGGATGCGCTGGACAAGATCATACCTAAAGCCATTTCCAGAAACATCGGCGTCATTGCGATGAAGCCTCTTTCCGGAGGGGTTATAACCAAGGCTAAACCCGCTCTGAGATACACCCTTTCACACGAAGGGGTGCTTGTCTTGTGCGGGATTGAAAGTTGCGAACTTTTCGATGAAGACTGGGCCGTTTATCAGGGGGGTTGTACGCTCGATGAAGAAGATGAACGGATCATCAAAGAGATTCGAGAAGAGCATGGCAGAAAGTTTTGTCATCGCTGCGACTATTGCCAGCCATGTACAGAGGGGATCAATATCCAGGGGATACTCGGCCTCAGATCGCAGGTGAAGCGTATGGGTGAAGGGATTTTCGAAAGACCTTCGACCATGGCCAATATCGAACAGGCAAGAAACTGCACAGAGTGTGGGGAATGCATGACGCGGTGCCCCTACGATCTGCCGATCCCGGACCTGATAAAAGAGAATCTCCAGTTCGTGGATGAATTACTTGTACGGCTGCGCCGTCTTGGAAAATAGTCCGGATTATGACCTTTGTTGCAGATCTACACATCCACTCCCGTTTTTCCAGGGCCACGTCCCCCAGCCTGACGCCGGAATCCCTTTCTCTTTGGGCTCAGAAAAAAGGTATCGCTCTCGTGGGTACGGGGGACTTTACGCATCCCGGCTGGGTTTCGGAACTCAGGGAGAAGCTTGAGGAGTCCGAAAACGGGCTCTACAAACTTTGTGAGAATCTCCGGAGACAGGTCGCTGAGAATCTGCCCCCTTCCTGCATCGCTCCGACACGTTTCCTTCTTACGGGAGAGATCAGTTGTATCTACAAGCGTGGAGGAAAGACCCGCAAGGTCCATAATTTGGTGCTGATGCCCGATTTCGAGGCCGTTGAGGAATTCAACCGCCGGCTGGGGCGCATCGGGAACATCACGTCCGACGGCAGGCCCATCCTGGGGCTGGACTCGCGGAATCTCCTGGAAATCGCACTGGAGTCAAGCGACCGGATGTTTTTCATCCCCGCCCACATCTGGACGCCCTGGTTTTCCCTGTTCGGTACCAAATCGGGTTTCGACACGATCGAGGAATGTTTCGCGGACCTTACGCCCAACATCCATGCCCTGGAGACGGGGCTTTCATCGGATCCGCCCATGAACCGCCTCCTTTCGGCCCTGGACGCCTACCTCCTGGTTTCGCATTCCGACGCCCACTCTCCGGAAAAACTGGGCAGGGAGGCCGACCTTTTTGACGTTCCGTTCGATTATGACCGCTTATGCGCCGCGATGACGGACGGCCGTGGTTTCGAAGGCACCGTGGAATTTTATCCTCAAGAAGGCAAATACCACTACGATGGACATCGCAAATGCGACGTGTGTCTTCATCCGGTCGATTCCCTGGAACACGGAGGTATCTGCCCGGTCTGCGGAAAACCGCTCACCCTTGGCGTGCTTCACCGGATAACCGAATTGGCGGACCGAAAGACTCCGGTGCTTTCCAAGCCTTTCCATAGCCTTATCCCTCTTCCCGAGGTTCTTTCCGAGATCCTTGGATGCGGTCCCGCCACCAAGAGGGTTCGGGGTGCCTATGACGATCTGCTGTCTCTTTTGGGGCCGGAACTCCATATCCTCATGGACGAGAGCCATGGGGAGCTGGAGAAGGCTGGTGGTGGGCTTCTGGCCGAGGCGCTGGATCGCATGAGACGGGGGCGGGTGATCCGGCAGGAAGGATATGACGGGGAATATGGGAACATCCGGTTGTTCGAACCGGGAGAAATGGATGCATTGTCAGGTCAGAGGAAGCTTTTCCGAACAGCCGGGGCGAACGGGAAGAAGCGGGTCAACTCGTCCGGAAGGCATCTTCTGAAAAGGAAAATGAAAAAAGCAATGTCACCCTCTATGGCAGAGACGGCGGACGCCCTGCTTGACCCTCTTAATCCTGATCAGAGACGCGCGGTCACTTATGAGGGCGGGCATCTTCTCATCAAGGCCGGTCCCGGTACGGGAAAGACCATGACCTTGACCCGGCGGATGGCTTGGCTGATCCGCTCGAACCGCGCCAATCCCGGACAGGTCCTGGCCCTCACCTTTACCCACAAGGCCGCCGGGGAAGTCTGCGAGAGACTAACGGCGCTGGTACCCGGGATGTCGTCCAGGCCGTATGTGACGACGTTCCACGGTTTCTGCCTTGAAGTCCTTCGGCGGCATGGTTCGCGGTTGGGGCTGCCTTCGGATTTTGTCCTGTGTTCCGAACCCGATGCCCAGGCCTTGGCCCGGAGGGCTTGCACCCGGGCAGGTAAGCGTGCGGGAAAGGCCGCCGGCCTTCTGCGGCATCTATCCTCCCTTAAGGCATTCAACCTTGATCATCGGCAGCCGGAATCTTCCATTGCAGGCTTTCTCCCTCTTTTTGAGATGTACCAGAAGGAACTGAGGGGCCTGGGGATGCTTGATTTTGACGACCTGGAAACGGAGGCCTTGAGGTTGTTCCAGGACTACCCGGATGTGGCCGGTGAATGGGCTGAACATTACCCCTGGATGTTCGTGGACGAGTACCAGGATACGAGCCCCATCCAGACCCGCCTTTTGAGGTCTCTGGTGCACGTCGCGACTCCACCTTCAGAAGAAGACACCCGCAGTTCCAGTTTCAACTCCCCGATTTTGTGCGCCATAGGCGATCCCAATCAGGCCATCTATGGTTTTCGAGGGGCTGATGTCCGTAATTTCCATCGTTTTTCAGAGGACTTTCCCGGGGCGGAAGAGATCATCCTCACCCGAAACTACCGCTCCACCCAAATCATCCTGGATGCCGCTGCAGGGCTTGTGGACGGACGGCCGCTCCTTGAAGGGCAGTCTCCCGGAGGCGTTCCGGTCAATGTGTGTGCTTGCCGGAGCACTGCCGAGGAGGCGGAAATGTGTGTGGAGCAGGTCGAAAAACTGATGGGTGGTACGGCTCTTTTCTCTCTGGACAGCGGCAGGGTGGCTTCCCACGAAGAAGGCGAGAACCTGGGCTTCGGGGATATTGCTGTCCTTTTTCGTTTGAACGCCCAGGGGGATGCTTTCGAGGAAGCTTTTTCGAGGTCTGGAATCCCCTATGTCCGCTCCGGAGAGAAACCTTTGATCAGCCGTCACCCGGCCTGCCTCCTCTGGCGATTTCTCCAGGTTTTCCAACACCCGGAGAATTCGCATTATCGAGAGGCATATGCGGAGGGCCTGAGGGAATTCCATGTCGCCTTACCTGTGATGGATTTGAATGAAACCGAAAGAGGGGAGGGGCTGGCGGCATGGGGAGATAGGCTGCCGAACCTGATCGAATGGGCTGCAGCGCTCCATGGGTTTCAGGACCTTGGCGGAGAGGATGCCGCCGTTTTGAGGCGTTTCAAGGAAATAGCAGGAGACTTCAAGGGTGATTTCGCCTCCTTCCTGGACGCGCTTTCCCTGGATCGGGCCGTGGATCACCAGGGCCTGCTGGGAGACCGGGTGGCCCTTATGTCGCTGCATGCGGCCAAGGGCCTTCAATGGCCGGTAGTGTTCATCGGGGGCTGCGAGGACCGGCTCCTGCCTTGCCGCCTCTTTGGGGACACGAACAAGGCCGAGGAACGGAGGCTCCTTTACGTGGGAATGACCCGGGCACGCTCGCGGCTTATTCTCTCTCATGCCGCCAGGCGGGGTATTGACGGACGATTCCTGGTCATGAAGGCTTCCCCTTTCCTGGACCTTATTCCTTCGCAGTGCTGCATCCCCCTGGATCGCGGTACCTGGAAACCGAAAAAGAAACCCCAGAAGCAACTGGATCTTTTCTGACGAAGTTTTTCCCCTGGAAGAGGAAAACCGGTTGTGCTAGTTTTTCTCTTATTTCTTTTTTGATTTTATCGGGGTTTTATGATTGGAGTTTTCGATTCCGGATATGGCGGATTGACCATTCTCAAGGCTTTTTTGAAGGTTCTTCCCGCCTACGACTATCTCTACCTCGGGGACAGCGCCCGAGCGCCCTATGGCAACAAATCCCTCAAGCTGGTCTATGATTATACCCGGGAAGCCATCGAGTTCCTCTTTGACCGTGGTGCCGACCTGATCGTCCTGGCCTGCAACACGGCATCCGTCAAGGCTCTGCACAGGATCCAGCGCGAATGGCTGCCTTTTCATCAACCGGAACGACGCGTTCTGGGTGTTGTCATCCCCCTTGCCGAGGCGGCTGTTGAGGCTACGCGTTGGGGACGAATCGCCGTCATCGGCACCCAGGCGACCATCGAGTCCCGCGTCTACGAGGAGGAACTTCACAAGCTGAATCATGGTTTGAAGATTTTCACCCGAGCCTGCCCCCTCCTGGTCCCTTTGGTGGAGGAGGGATGGGTGGGCAAACCCGAAGCCAACATGATCCTCAAGAAGTACCTGCGACCCTTGAAAAGCAAGGACGTGGATACGCTGATCCCGGGCTGTACCCATTACCCCTTCCTGGGAAGGGACATCGCACGCATCATGGGAAAGAACTGCAGGGTGCTTGACGCTCCGGCCGTGGTGGCGGATAAGCTCGTTGATTATCTTGCGAGGCATCCTGAGATGGAAACCAGGCTTTCGAGGCGTGGGCAAAGGGAGTTTTACACTACCGACGACCCGGAACGCTTTAGAACGTTCGGGGAGAATTTCCTGGAGCAACAGATCCGGGACGTCGGATTCGCTTCGCTATCTACGACGTGAGGAACAAAAAGGGTCGTTCTTTTCTCAAGTCCTTCCAGGAGAAATACTGGGATTGGGAAAAGACCTCACGCTTCGTTGAGGAATAATGACCCCTGATGCCTGTGGGCGTGACGAGTCGCTATTTATCATTTTCTAAGGAGGTTTTTCTATGTCCTGCCGTATCACCCCCACGGGGGTCATCCGCTATCAACCGGAAAAATGCTGGAATGGGCTTACAATCGTTCCGGGACTCATTGGCATATCCTATGCGAAAGGGGCCGTGCTTGTAGACATGAACGGGACTATTGTCAACACCTGGGAAGGTCTCTACGGGGCGTTCGACAACAAACTGCTTCCGGGGGGAGATATCCTTGGATGCACGAAATTTTTCCCTCGTTGCTGGCTCGATGGGATGAACATTACCCAAATGACCTGGGATGGCACCGTGAAATGGTTTTTCGACCGGGGAGAGCAAATGATCCATCCTGCAACAGGGGAGCTTCACTGGTCCGCGCGCGCCCACCACGACTTTCAGCGTGAGGGAAGCCCGTGTGGATATTTTTGCCCCGGTCAGGAGCCGGTTGAGCGGGGGAAAACGCTCATCAACTCTTCTTTGTCCAAACGGATCGAAGACCTGTGCCCTTATCCCGTCTCGGATACGCGCCTGATAGAAGTGGACGAGGAGGGAAACATTCTGTGGAGCTGGGAACTGATGGAGCACTGGGATGAGTTCGGCCTGGAGGAGATCGCAAAGGCCGTGTTTCACCGATACTTCGTCAAACATGAGGAAACGGATTATGTAAAGGATATTTATTGCAATAATGTAAATTACCTGGGCCCCAACAGGTGGTATGATAAAGGTGATGAACGATTTCATCCGGAAAACATCATTTCCGACATCCGCATACTGAACACCTCTTTCATCATTGACCGGAAGACGGGGACGTTGGTGTGGCGTCTGGGTCCTGGTTTCACACATTCGAAGGAGGTTCAGGAAATCGGACAGATCGTGGGTCAGCATCACGTTCACATGATTCCCCGGGGGCTTCCAGGGGAGGGCAATGTTCTTCTTTTCGACAATGGGGGTCAGGCTGGTCTCGGAAGTCCGACTCCTTGCAGTTCTACAGGCTACAATCGCTGCACACGCGGGTATTCACGGGTGCTTGAAATAGATCCGGTTGCCCTGGAAGTGGTTTGGGCGTTTAACGACGTGCTCCATGACTACGGTGGTAAGGTGGAGGCCCGCGCGTTCGAAAACAAGCTCTACAGCGAGTACTGCTCCAGCGCCGATCGCCTCCCCAACGGGAACACCCTGATCACGGAAACCATCCCGGGGCGCGTGATCGAAGTGACGCCTGACAAGGAAATCGTATGGGAGTACATCCATCCGGGCGGGTGTGTATTCAGGGCCCATCGTTATCCGTACGAGTGGTTTCCCCAGGTGTCCACCCGTCGGGAGATTCCGGTGACTCCCCCGCGGAACATGGAAATCCGTATTACACCGGAAGGGGGTGTCACCCTTGTGGAACCGGAGTCTATTTATGGAGGCGAGATGACCTCTGCGATTCCCGAATCTTGATCAGGAGGAGGGCGGGCCTGTGTTGCCGGGAAATTTGGTCCATCTACTGTGCTTCTATCATTGCGAGAATTTGCGCTGGGGCAAAGCCTTTGAGCGTCATGGCGCCGGAGCGACAGGAGGCTGTGCAGAGGCCGCAACCCTTGCAGAGAACCGGATTGATTTCGGCCCGGCCTGCAAAGGGGCCATCCTGCCTGAAAGAGGGCGCGGAATACGGGCAGATCTCGATACACACGCCGCACCCGCTGCACGCAACCACGTCGACCACCGCCACCTCGCCGCTGACCTTGACTTTCCCTGCTGAAAGCAATGTGCAGGCTCGGGATGCGGCGGCGAGCGCCTGGGCCACAGATTCGTCGACCGGTTTCGGGTAGTGGGCCATGCCGCAGAGGTAGACGCCGTCCGATGCGAATTCGTTCGGCCCCAGTTTTGCGTGCTTTTCGCTGAAAAATCCGTCTTCGTTCAATGTCACCTTGAAGAGACCTGCCAATTTTTCGTTCAGGCGGGGGATGACGGCGGTGGCGAGCACAAGCAGGTCGGCCGGAATCGACACTCGCTG
>Ga0068714_10003343_pt1 | contig 19136 bp, 19 predicted proteins | sample MTBNYHSulfiMetaG_FD_62988 | JGI IMG/M metagenome (GOLD analysis project Ga0068714, IMG submission 62988) | Enrichment culture microbial communities from rom New York Harbor, USA that are MTBE-degrading - MTBE-NYH (New York Harbor Sulfidogenic)... | ecosystem: Environmental > Aquatic > Marine >... | reverse complement strand
AGGCTGTTCAAAAACGATGAGATGCAAGGCGCGCGAATCCTGAGGAATGAGGCGTACAACCAGTACGCCGCAATGACGAAGGATCAAGCGCAACGAAGCAGATCGCGTTTTTCAACAGCCTGTTGGGGGCTCGTAGGCCGCATCGGCTCCGGCCGCCCTTGAGGGCTGTCCGTCATACGGCTCCGAATTCAGTCGGGGGTTCAAGGCGGCCTGGATCCGCACGGCCTCTTCCGAATCCACAGCCCAGGAGTGCAGAAGTCCGGGGATCCAAGGCTCCACCCTCCGGACACCGGCCAAAACACTCAGATCTTGTGCAGCGTTCGCCGTTTCCGGACATCCCGATTTCACAAAACCCCACGAGCGTCCTGGCTACGCTTCCCGGCTGGATTCTCCGGCCAGTAATCGCGCGCGCATTCCTGCATATCGAAACAAGGCGCCCAAAGCTCGAGCGGACCGCTCCGGGCTGGGTAGAACGGGTATACCCTGATCCTCCAATTCGCGGATGAAGAGTTCGCTTCTCCTTTGAAAGGAAGAACAGATCACGGGTTTGGGCTGGGATTTGATCAACGCCGCAAACCGGTGGCACAGCCCGACCATGTACTTTTCAAACGCCTCCAGCGAATCGAACATGGATGACTCCGCCCGATCCATGATGCGCTGGAAATTATCCGTGGACATGAGAACATATACCAGGAGGGCGTCGGAATCTTCATCTTCCAGAAGCACCCGCGGAATCAACTCATAGAGTTCCTCGAAATTGCGCGTAAACGTTAGATCCACGGGGTTGTTCAGGGAACCCGTGTGAGGTACGGCATCCCGAAGGCGGTTGCGGGTCCGCCTGGACAGGGGCGGGATCCGAAGCCCGCTGCGCTCCGCGGCATCCGCCGCCGCCGCCCCGGGTCCCCCGGAGTGCGTGAGCACCATGGTGCGGTTTCCTTGCGGCAGGGGCTGGGACCCCAGCACCCAGCAGTAATCGAAAAGCTCTTCAATGGAATAGGCGCGTACGACGCCGCACTGGCGGAAGGCCCCTTCGTATACCGCGTCCATCCCCGCGAGGGCTCCGGTGTGGGACCGGGCGGCGCGACGGCCGCCCTCGGTGCCTCCCACGTACATGGCCACAATGGGCTTTTTCTTGGAAACCTCCCGGGCAACGCGCACCAAGCGGTCCGGATGAGCCAATCCCTCGATGTACAGGCCGATGACCTTGGTACGGGGGCACGCACCCAGATATTCCACACAGTCCGTGATGCTGATGTCCGCCTGGTTGCCTACGCTGAAGCCTTGGCTGAACCCCAGTCCGAACTTGTTCAGATGGTAGAACATCTGTGTGATGAAGCTTCCACTCTGAGAAGCCATGCCGATAAAGCCTTCCATGGAGGCATCATAATGGAAAAAGGTGGTATTGAATCGGTGCGCGGGATGAATCACGCCGATACAATTGGGTCCGACAAATCGAATGCCGTACTTCCGAGCCGTGTCCAGCAGTTCCTGTTCCAGGAGGAAGCCTTCATCCCCCAGTTCCCTGAATCCCGCTGAAACAATGATGGCGCGGCGAATGCCTTTCTCCCCGCAGTCCCTCAACACCTGGGTCACCACACGGGTGGGAACCACGATGAGCGCCAGGTCCGGGACCTCCGGGATCCGGCTCACGCTGGAATACGCCTGCAAACCCAGCACATGATTCAACGTGGGATGCACCGGATACACTTTTCCTTCAAAGCCTAAATTCAGCAGGTTGTTCAGCAGCAGCGTTCCCATGGTGAGCATACTGTTGGAAGCTCCCACCACCGCCACGGATCCGGGATGCATCACCTGGTACAAGGGACTCTGTTCGAATGATTCCATAGCGCTTTCCTTTTTCTCTCCAATGCCGCCGTGTTGGACGTTGCAACACAGCCGGCGCGTGCGGAATCCACGCGGGCAACCGGCGGGGACTCGATCATGCTGAATGGCGATTCAGAACTTCATTCTCTTTACCCCCTTTGCGAACATTTGCCAAGAGCTGATTCACCAATTGAAGCGGTTCGCGCCCATGAACCGCCCGTCTAAGCTCCCGAACGGCGACGAGAACGATACACGGCTGTGCTGGACAGAGTCTGCAAAAGTGACGTATGTTTGGCGGGCGCAACAGCCCCGTTTTCGGAATGGAGGTTGGATGAGCGCATTGGGGTGTTGGAGGATATTCACATGAATCAAGAGGTCCGGCGGATCGTGAGACACGGAATCGGCCCGCTGTGGTGGTGGCTCGTTCTTCTGGCCTTTCTGGGGACGGCCTACGGGGAAACCCCGACGGAGAAGCAACCCGTTCCCATCGGCGTCTTGTACCCCCTGTCCGGCGCGGCCTCTTCCCGGGGCGAAGACGCCTTGGAAGGGGCTCGATTGGCCATCTCGGAAGTAAACCTGGGCGGAGGCGTGAAAGAACGGCCCCTGGCGGCCGTGGTGGGGGACACCGCGGGGGATCCGGAGACGGCTCTTTCCGAAGCCAGGCGTCTGGTTCACCTGGAACGGGTCACCGCTCTGCTGGGAATTCTCGACGACGAGGCCGCATTCCTGGTGTCCGAATTGGCCGGGCAGCAACAGGTCCCGTTCATCGGCGCCGGGCACGGGGACGATCGGCTTCTGCTGGAACGCTTTCACCCCTTCTATTTCCGGGTGAACGCATCCAATCACCAACTGACCGCCGCGGCGGCCCTGTATGCGGCCCAACAGCCTTGGCAGCGCTTTGCCGTGGTCGGGCCGGATGTTCCCTCCAGCAGAAGGGCCCTGGAATCTTTTAAGACCGTCCTGCTCAGGCATCGGGAAGAAGTTCAGTGGGTGGGAACATGGTGGACTCACACCTATGACTACGATTTCGCCCCGCTCATACGGTCTCTGAAAACCTCCGGCGTGGACGCGGTGCTCTGCCTCTACGAACCGGGATCTCTCAAGGAATTCATTCGCCAGGGCGCCCTGCTCGGACTTTTTCCGAATACACGACTTATCTGCCCCTTGAACACCGGCGACTATGCCTTTCTGCGTGAGATGGGGGACCGCTTGCCCGACGGCATGGTCCTGGCTGCCTATCATCATCTGAATTGGCCCGAGACTCCCGGAAACCGGGACTTCATCCACAAGTTTAAAGGCAGGACGGGACGTTATCCTTCCCAGTCCGCGGCGGCCGGATACGCTGGAGTACATTTGCTGGCCAAGGCGTTCCAAGAATCCGGATGGCCCGTCGATAGCCGGAACCTGGTGCGGGTTCTGGAGCAAACGAGTGTTCCCTGTCCCTGGGACCCTCCGGGGTTCACCTCCTATATCCGCAGCGACGAACACCAGATGGTTATGGCGGTGGCCGTAGGCGAGGTGATGTCCGGAACCGGGTTCCCCCCCGCTTCCAAGGTCCTCGGGAACTGGATGGCGGCCCCTCCCCACGACATTCTGCTGGAGGCGTGGGATATTTTCGAGGCCCGCTTTCCCAAACCGAAATGACGCCGTCCGGACCGCAGACCTTCCGGACGGCGCCTCCGCCGACATATCGAAAGGAGGGATCCCATCCGAGGTTTGCCGTCCAGATTCAGCGGAATGAGGAGGCATTGAGCATGACAGCCGACCAACCGTCCTTGATTTTTCAGGAGATCTACCGGGACTATTTGCTTCAGTTGAGTCGATTGAAGTGGGAAGATCTGGCATCCAGAACGGGATTGGAGCGCCATGGAGAACGCTTGTGGGTCCCCTTCCTGAATCAACGGTATTCCGTCTCTCCCGAAGGCGTCCGGGATTCCCTGGATCGGGAGCCGGGACACGCTTTGAAAGTCGTCTTATGCAAGTATCTGCTCCTGTATCCGGATCGGGAGCCGCAGGAAGCGGATTGGATCAGCTACAAGGACTTCCCGGACGCGGCCCCTTTTGCGGGGGGATTTCGCGCCAACTCCGAACAGGCCCTGGCCCGACATTTCACGGGTCGCGGAAACGAGCTGCTGAGGGCCGGCAAGGAGCTGGGCGGAAGCGATCCGAAACTGGACTGGAATTACGAGGTCCGTTTCCGATTCGAGGTGCTGTCGAAGCTCCCCATGCTTCTCCTGTTCAATGACGAAGACGATGAATTTCCGGCCCAGTGTGTTCTGCTGTTCGAACGTCGGGCGGAACGGTATCTGGACATGGAATGTTTGGCCATTGCGGGTTGGCTCCTGGCGGATGCGTTGCGCCACGCCTCGGGAGATCCCCGATCCACGGTGATGTAACGCTCTCGGAGTGCGGCGGCGTTCGCGCCGCTCCCGGCGCAACCACTCCCGGGCGGTTTTTCCGCCGGGATCCGCTCCCCATTCATCACGGAGAACACCATGCCGCAGGAGGAACGCACCGCTGAAGGGGATACGGGGAAGGACCCGCCCCCGTCCATGGAAGTCCACCCTTTTTCGAGGGCCGGACTCCTGACCCGGAAGCCGGTACCGGGATCTCCAGCGTCCCGGCAGCGGTTGACCGAAATCTTCTTTTCAAGGAACCTGTTCAAACACCCTCCAAAAGGGTATCCAACGTCTATCTTCACACGCTGTTTCGGTGCGTGTTTCGGGATCGTTCATGGATATACGTCGAAATGTTCAAATAGGTCTCATCACGGCGGGAATCCTGCTGTTGGTGTTCCTGCTGGATTGGGTGCTTCCTCTGGACTTGTGCGCCCACGGGATTCGGCCCAGGCGCCTCGAGGGTCTCTGGGGGATCGCACTGGCGCCGTTTCTCCATGGGGATTTCACCCATCTCCTTGCCCATGCGCTATCCCTTCCGTTCCTGCTGACGGTGTCGCTGTGTTTCAGCCGGAAGCTCACCGTGGCCGCGATCCTGGTGGTCATGCTCCTGGGAGGAAGCCTGGTGTGGGTCTTCGGCAAAGCCCAAACCGTATACATCGGGGCCGGGGGTTTGATCTTCGGCCTTCTGGGATTCCTCGTCTTAATGGGCATTCTGAAGCGCCGCTGGTACACGGTGCTTCTTTCCCTGCTGGTGTTGTTCTTCTATGGGACGGCACTCTTGTCCATTCTGAGCGACGCTCCGGAAGTGAGTTGGCTGGCCCACGTGTCGGGTCTTCTGACGGGCGTCTTGGCCGCCTGGCTTCTGCGAGGGGAAAAGACGGTGGAGGACGAAACAGGCGCGTCGACTTGAGGACGGCGCAACATGAAGAACCCGAGGGGTGGATTGGCCGTGTCGCGCCGCATAGGGTGTCTTCCGTTCCGGGCGTTAACGGCTTCACGGCGCCCGCACCCACCCCGGTTTTCCCGGGTCCCGCACCGTGCCGGACCCTACCAGCCCGTTGATAAACCGTATTTCGGGCAGGCCGGTTAGAAACGATGAGATGCAAGGCGCATCAATTCTGAGGAATGAGGCGTACCTACAGTACGCCGCAATGACAAAGGATGAAGCGCAACGAGGCGGATCGCGTTTCTCAACAGCCTGCTACGTATGTCTGTAGCCATTCCGCGGAAAAGGAGATCCCATGAGCAAGACCGAACAAAATCTTTGGACCGCGTTCGCCGGTGAGTCTCAAGCCAACCAAAAATACCTGGCCTTCGCGCAGCAAGCGGAAAAGGACGGGTTCCCGCTGGCCGCCAAGCTGTTCCGGGCCGCCGCGGCGGCGGAAACCGTCCATGCTCACTCCCACCTCAGACTTCTGGGCGGCGTCAAAACCACCGAAGAAAACCTCAAGGAGGCCGTTTCGGGAGAAACCCACGAATTCAAGACCTTGTATCCCCGGATGATGGAAGAAGCCAAGGAGGAAGGGCGCAAGGGCGCCGCACTGACCATGGGATACGCGGCCCAGGTGGAAGGCATCCACGCGGGCCTGTTTCAGAAGGTGCTGGATTCCCTGAAGCATCCCGCAGATACGAGCTTCTACCTGTGCAACGTATGCGGGTACATCGCCGAAGACCACATACCCGATTTCTGCCCCGTGTGCGGATCCAGCGCCAAGGTGTTCTCCGGGGTGGACTAGAGCACCGCCGGGGCCGGGCGGGCGCCCGTCCCCCGTCCTCCCTCCGTCAGTCCACCTCCTTGCCCACCCAGCGGATTCTTCCCAGAACGAAATACTTGAGATCCCTGCCGGGCTCCAACTCGATTTCAAACGGCTGATACGAAGGATTGTCCGACATGCACACCAAGGCGGGCCGCTCCGGTTTTTCGTTCAACACGAGCCGCTTGACCGAAACCCCTCCGTCCGGTTGGCGGACAAAATACATCCTGCCCGGAAGAATGCGGCTCCGTTCCGGATCCCCCGCATCCACGAGAACGATCTCGTTGGGATTGATGGTGGGGGTCATGGAATCCCCCCGAATCCGGACTAAGTACAGGACATCCTTTCGACGGGGGTCCCGGCCCACCAACCGCTGAATCCACCACTTCTGAAACGGATATCGATCCGCCACATCCTCGTAGAGAAGCTCTCCCTCGGGTCCCGCCGTAACTCGGGACTCCAACAAAGGGACAAACACGAACCGGTCGTCGTCCGCCGGCGGAGAAACCGGCTCCCCTTCGCCGAGCAGGAGCCACGTCGGATCCACGTGGAAGATACTACACAAACGTATAACTATATCGGCCCGAGGAATACGCTTTCCGGACAGGTAATTGATGAAGGTGGGCACCTCCACGCCCACGCGGGAGGCGAATTCCCTCTGGATCAAACCGGACCGCTTCCAGACCTCCCGCAGCCGATCCCCAAGCCTCTCCCCCGGTTCTGCTCCCGAGGCTTCCGCAGCGGGGCTTCCGGCGCGCCCAAGCGCATTCGGATTATCCGTTTGATCAGCCATATGACTCATCATTATACGTATGAATAATTTCCCTTGACATTAGGTATTCAAACGAATACCATTGAATCCAATCCAGCTGTTAAAATTGTACGATTCTTAAGTATTACCGTCAACCTCTAAATGCTTAGGGCCGCCGCACCGGCCTTTTCAAGGAGAAGAAACCATGAGTCCCATCCGCACAGCGCGTCCCACCACCATCCGCGACCTCCAACAAGCCGACGGCGTTTTGGAGGAAATCGCTCGATTACGTTCGGACATCGAGACCCTTGAAGAACAGGTCCAACACCACATCAACCGGGTACGGTCCGAAGCGGCCGTACGCATGGCGCCGATCCAGGAGCGTCTCAACGACCTGGAAGCCGGATTGAAACACTTCGCCTGGTCCCACCGGGAGGAACTGTTTCACGGGCGCAAACGCGTGGAACTCATTTTTGGAACGTTCGGATGGCGGAATTCCGCCCGCCTTCAGCCGGCTCTCAAGACAACCTGGTCCGACATCCGGGATCGCATCAAAAACCTGAGAATGCACCATGGCCTGAGAATCCGTGAGGACGTGGATCGCGCCGCCTTACGAAAATGGAGCGACGAGGAGTTGAACCGTATCGGGGTTCGCCGAACGCATCAGGCGACCTTCTGGTACCTGCTTCACCGAAACGATTCCATTCCGAAAGCCCTTCGGGCCTGACGCTCCCATGGCGTGGGCAGTCGGGTGCGGGTCCCGAGGGCCTTGGAACCCGGCGCCGTCATGCCGGCGCGAACCTGAATCGAACCGTCTTGCAGGAGGAAGACCTCATGAATCCTACGTCGCCCGTCTGCCGGGAATGCGGAAAGGAACCGACCATGCTTCGAGGGGACGGCCGGGTGGTCAATGGAAGATGCAACGCGTGCATGGGCCGACTGCTGCGCGCGGGTAAGAGCCGGATCCTGAATTCGGCCGTCCGCATTCGTTTTCTGGAGGAGCCCGATCTGCTGGAGCAGCTGCGGCACCTGGCCCGAAGCGAGTACCGCACGCTGGAAGCCCAGATCCTGTACACCCTCCGAAAGGGACTGGAAGAGGATTCCACCGAATGACTTTATCTTGCAGGCGAAGTCCCGTGCCGCCGGAAAACAGATGCTCCGAAACCGCTGTAGCTCTTCCGCGATTCCGGTGTTCACCCGTCGAAACCTCATTCCTACGACCCCGTTGATAAACCGTATTGCGGGCAGGCCGGTGGAAAACGATGAGATGTAAGGCGGGCGAATCCTGAGAAATGAGGCGTACCCTACGCCGCCATCACGAGGGATGAAGCCTCACGCCGAAGGCGCGACCGCAGATCGCGTTTTTCAACGGCCTGCCACAGGAGGGCGCATTGAAGCCTGGACCCATCACAGACCCGTTCCAGCTTGTCGTGGACATGCAACTCCAATCTATCTCGGGATTCATCGAGGCATCCCGCATCCCCCTGCGCTCCCGTTACCGGGGGGTGTCCACCGAATCCCACTCCGGCTCCGCCATCCAACGCCCCGCGCCGAACTATCTGGGGCGCAAGGAACACCTGGAGAACCTCCTTATCTGGGCCTACGACCGGAAATATCACCGGCCTTACTCCCAACGGGAGGCGGTCGTTTCGGAACTCTTGGCCCAAGGATTCACCCATCGAGAAATCGGCCGCATGCTTCGTATCGGCAAAGGCACCGTCCATCGCATTCAACAGCGGCTCCAACATATGGAGGAAACCCGGTAACGAAGAGGCTTGTCCGTTTTCCCCCGGCGTCCTATACTGAATCTTGATCACCCTTTTCGCCGGAGCATTGCCTGCAACCGCCAGGGCTGGGAGAACCTGCGTATGATCCATATCGATGGATCCGCCCATTCGGGAAGCGGAACCGTCCTCCGCTACTCCGTCGCCCTGGCGACCTTGACGGGGACCCCGCTCCATGTGACGCACATCCGAAAACGGCGTCCAAAGCCGGGACTTCGAGCCCAGCACGTCCAAGCCGTGCGGGTATGCGCCGTTCTGTCCGGAGGCAGGGTTCGGGGAGACACCGTGGGATCCGATGAAATCCTGTTCGAACCCGGAAACACCATACGTTCAGGCTCCTTCCAATGGGATATCGGAACGGCGGGTTCCGCCGTCATGCTGGCGTTCACCCTCATCCCTCCGGCGTTGTTCGCCCGCGGTCCCTGCACCTTTCACATCACGGGAGGATTGTTCCAGGACTTCGCCCCGACGTTCTTCCATACGGACCGCGTGCTGGTTCCGTGGATCCGTCGCATGGGAGCCGATGTGCGGCTGCGCATGATCCGGCCCGGATATGTCCCCAAGGGTGGAGGGAAACTGGAAGTGCACGTTACTCCGCTTCCCGCCCCCCTCCTTCCTGTGCAGGCGATGGAACCGGGCGGCTTCCGGCGCATTTCCGGCATGGCTCTATCGTCGCATCTGCAGGACCAGCGGGTGAGCGACCGCATGGCCCGACGTTGTACCGAGATTCTGGAACGCCGGGGATTCCGCGTTAAAATCCAACGCATGGAAGACCGTAACGCCGTGCAGAAAGGCGCCGCCCTGTGCGTCTGGACGGAGAGCGACACCGGGGCGTTGCTGGGCGCGGATCAGGCCGGCGCCCGAGGGAGGACATCCGAATCCATCGGAGAAACCGTGGCCGCTTCCTTGATCGAGGACCTGGACAGCGGCGCCGCCACCGACCGCCATCTGGCGGATCAACTCATCCTGTTCGCCGCGTTGGCCGCCGGTCGGAGCCGATACCGGATTCCCGCGGTTACGGACCACATCCGATCCAACCTGTGGCTTGTGGAAGAACTGCTGGGCGCTTCCTCCAAACTGGAAGGAAATCTCCTGACCGTGGACGGGACAGGACTGCAAGCCCCGCCGAGACCTTCTCTTCCGCGCGAAAACGCCCCCGATAAAGAGTTTGCGCCAAGCGCCCCATGAACGATGCCGACCCTGTCATTTCCGCGAAAGATGAATGGGGACCGGCGCCCCTGCTGAAGCGATACGCCTCCATGCTCCTGGAAGAACCTATACCCGGCCCCGTCCTGGACTTGGCCTGCGGAAACTGCGCCAACGGCATCTATTTGGCGGGTCTGGGTTGTCCGGTCGTGTGTCTGGATGTTTCCGACCAAGCCCTGGACCGGGCCCGCACCCTGGCGGATCGAACCGGAGTGCGGGTGAATTTGGTGCGGAAAGACTTGGAGCTGGGGGATTCCCAGGGCCTCAACCCCTGCGCCTTCGGGACCATCCTGGTGTTCCGCTATCTGCACCGCCCGTTGTTCCCGTTCATCCGCGAGGCCCTTCGTCCCGGAGGGTTCCTTCTGTACGAGACCTTCACCGTGGATCACGCCCGGTTTTCCAAACCCAGGAACCCCGCGTATCTCCTGAAGCCGGGTGAACTCCGCCACTGGTTCCAGGATTGGCGGATCATTCATTACTTTGAAGGGCTTCGTCCGGATCCGGACCGGGCCGTGGCGGAGCTGGTGTGCCGCAAGCCGGTCCCGGATGGGGCTTTCGACCGCTTCAGACGGCTTCCTTAACACTCCGGACGTTCATCGAACACCCCCGCCCCTTGACATCGTCCCAAGGCTCCGGTCTAGTGCGTCTGGAACCCCTTTGGGTTCCGCATCGCTCTTCAGCGCCTGCGGTGCGGGAAGTCCGTGGATACCCCGCAAAGGAGGAGATATCGTGGTTTCACGAGCAGCCGATCCCGAAATCACTCGAAAACATGCCGAAGGCCATGCGCTCTTGTCGTTTCACGATCTGGGCGACAGCGGGCTTCGCGTCAGCGAGGTGGGATTTGGATGTTATCGGGTGGACGTATCCGTGGAAGAGCACCGTGCCGCCCTGACCCGAGCGCTCCTCGGCGGAATCAATGTTCTGGACACCAGCTCGAACTATTCCGATGGCGGCTCCGAACGGCTTGTGGGAAAGGTCCTGAAGGAAACCCTGGATTTGGGCGCCATGGATCGGCGGGCGGTGGTGGTGGTGTCCAAGGGAGGATATCTTCAGGGGAGCACCCTGGCTGCAAGCTCGAAGCGCCGGGATTCCGGAAGGCCTTTTCCCGAAATCGTTCCGTACGCCACCGGCTTGGCGCACTGTATCCATCCGGAATTTCTGGAAGATCAGATCACCGGGAGTCTGGATCGACTGGGTCTGCAGACGGTGGACGTCTATCTCCTGCACAACCCCGAATATTACTTGGGCTGGGCCCACCGCTCGAACATCCCCCTGCCGGAAGCCAGGGACACGTATTACCGTCGGATCGAGGAGGCTTTCCGCCACCTGGAACAGGAAGCGGATCGAGGCCGCATCTCCTGGTACGGCGTCAGTTCCAATGCGTTCCCCTATTCACCGGATCACCCCGAGTTCACCGCGTTGGAAACCCTCTGGGACCTCGCCGCTTCCGTATCGCCGGAACCCCGTTTCAAGGTGGTTGAGTTCCCCATGAATCTTCTGGAACCGGAGGCCCTGACCCGACCCAATCAACCTTCCGGGGGCGGCGTCCTGGAATTCGCCCGGAGCCGCCGCCTGGGCGTACTGGTGAACCGACCTCTCAACGCACTCGCGGAGGACCGACTCATCCGCCTGGCGGATGCGGACATGATTACCCCCGCCGGAGCGTTGGTCGTGGACACGCGGTTGCGGAACCTGATTCAATCGGAGGAAGACTTGGCTTCCTCCGTGCTCGAGAAGCTTCCCTTCCAGGACTCCTTGAAGCAACAACTTCTGGGTACCCTGCGCATCGGAGAAATGCTCCGAAACCGTTGGGAGACCTTCGGCTCCTATGTCCAGTGGCAGGAGACTCAAACCACGTATCTCCTGCCCCGGGTTCAGCGCGTCATCCAGTTTCTGGCGGACCAGGAACTCACCCCGCATCAGGTGGAACAGGTGGAGGCCCACATCCTTCAAATCCAGGAGGCGTTGCACGCCATTGGTTCCATGTACCAGGCCGAGGCGGCCCGAATAACACAGCGCATCCGAGAATGGGCCGGGCGGGCGGATCCCGAGTGGAACGGCGCGGAATCGTTGAGCCGCCTGGCGGTTCGCTCGTTGCGTTCCACGCCGGGGATTTCCTCCGTGCTCGTGGGCATGCGCAGGGAAGGCTACGTGGACGAAATGCTCCTGGAATGCTCCCATGCGCTGAATATCACTGAAAAGAGAGACGAGTCCTGGGCCAGACTCGAATCCACCCGACCGAATGTGTAGCGGCCTGCCCGTAATGACGGCCGTCAACGGGCTGGTAACCCGTCACCTGGTGGCGGATTTAGGACGGAACCCCTTGATGGGTTCATACGACATGAAACTCCATACATCTCTTGTTGATTAGAAGGAGACCGACATCATGAGCAAGACACCCGAACACCTTCAGGAAGCATTTGCAGGCGAGTCGCAGGCCAACCGTCGCTATATAGCCTTCGCCATCAAGGCGGAGGAAGAAGGATTTTTGCAGGCCGCCAGGTTGTTCCGGGCGGCCGCCGCCGCGGAAACCGTTCATGCCCACAACCATCTCCGCGCCATGGAAGGCGTAAAAACCACCGAGGAGAACCTCAAGGCGGCCGTGGCCGGAGAAAACTTCGAAGTGGTTCAAATGTATCCCGAGTTCATCAAGGACGCTGAAGCAGAAGGAAACAAGCGGGCCTTGAGCACATTCAAATGGGCCTGGGAAGTGGAAAAGATCCATGAAGCCTTGTATCGTAAGGCCCTGGAGCAACTGGGAAAAGAGGGAGAAAGCTACGACTACTGGGTATGCGGGGTGTGCGGGTACACCCATGAACGATCAGCCCCGGAGAAGTGCCCCGTGTGCGGAGCGCCCGCCAAACGCTTTCAACAAGTGGCCTGAAGAAGGCGCACGTTTCGTCCCGAGGGGAGCCCCGGCGCCCGTGCCGGGGCTCCCCTTCGTTCCGGCGGTGCGAGCCGTTCGATCCCGCATGTTGGACTCTGAGTTTCCCGAAACATTCGTGGGGCCGTACCCCGGGCGTTTTGCGCTTGTCTGTGGATCCCTCGCTGGCCTATATTCGGCAACGATTCCTTCCCCCGGAAATCCTGTCCGACTCCAACGGACCGTTGGAAGATGGCCGAGACAGGCCTCTCCCGGATCCGGGGAGTGCAGCTCCGACATAGACGACGCCGGCACTCGGACCGGAAACGGGCTGCATCCGATGCGACGAACTGCATGAATCGCGGCCTGCGCGCCGGCCGGCCCGTGTTGTCGAAACCCTTGGGACCTATGCTCCTTACCGGAAAACAGCCCGCCGTCTCCAGTCTCACCGAGGGCCGTATCGGGTCCAACATTTGGACCATTTCCTGGCCCATGCTGCTCATCATGTTGTTCAATTTCTTTGTGGGATTCACGGACGTATACGTAGCCGGGAGAATCAGCCCCTATGTTCAGGCGGCCGTGGGCTTCATCTCCCAGTTGTATTTCCTGCTGATCGTTCTGGCCAACGCCGTGAGCGTAGGCGCCGTAGCACTGGTTTCCCGCTCCATGGGCGCGGGAGATATCCACGGGGCGCGCCACCAGGCCCGACAATCTCTGCTGTTCGGTCTGGCCATCGCAACCATACTCACGGCGGCAGGGCTTCTGTTCCACCGCCACATTGTCGCCCTGGCGGGTTTCCCCGACGAAATCCGGGAGATTGGTGACACGTTTCTTCGCATCTTTGCTCTGGCGTTGGGACCCAACTACCTCCTCATCATCACCAACGCGGTGTTCCGTGCCGGAGGCGAAGTCCGAAAACCCCTGTTCACCATGTTCCTGGTGAGTGTATTGAACGCGGTGCTGGATTTTGCCCTGGTGTTCGGATGGTTCCCTTTCCCACCCCTGGGCTACCCCGGAATCGCCATGGCCACAGCAGGCTCCACCTGTGTGGGCATGGTGGCGAGTTTGGCCCTGTTTCGCGGGGCGCGCTGGAAGAAATTCTTCGCTCCCCCCTGGACCTTTTCCCCGGCCACGATTCGCCGCATAGCCGCCGTCGCCTGGCCCGCAGCCGCTTTACAACTGGCCTGGAACGCGGGCAGCATCGTTTTGTACAACATCCTGGGAAGACTCGGGGAAGCCGGCGTGTCGGCCATGGCCGCCATCACCAACGGGTACCGCATCGAAGCGGTGATCTTCCTGCCCGCATTCGCTTTGCACATGAGCGCCTCCGTCCTGGTGGGGCAGAACCTGGGTGCAGGGAAACCGGGTCGGGCCTCCCGAGCGGGATGGGAAGTGGCTTTCCTGGGAATGATCATTCTGAGTCTTATTTCCCTGGTGATTTTCATCTACGCAAGACCCTTGGCGCAAATCCTTTCGGAGGACGCCGCCGTCGTTTCGGAAACCGTCCGGTATCTGAGAATCAACCTGATTTCGGAACCCTTCATGGCCTTGAGCATCGTTCTGGGCGGCGGACTTCAGGGAGCGGGGGATTCCAGGGGCGCCATGTGGATCATCGTGACGGCCATGTGGATGATCCGCCTTCCTCTGGCTTTCGTCCTGGCGCTGGGATTGGGATACGGCGCCACAGGGGTCTGGATTGCCATGCTTGTTTCCATGACGGTGCAGGGTTTGCTGATGGCCCGCCGATTCCATACCGGCGCATGGAAAGAAATCCGGATTTCCTGACGCCATGACTTTTGACGCCGATGGACGGCTCTTCTATACTTATGGAAGATCGATTTTCACCTCACAGGAGGATTATCATGAATACCGCATCCTGTTTAAACCTCATCGAGGAAGCCCTGCGATTCGAGGAGGAGGGCAGAGCCTTTTTCCTCAAAGCCGCCGGCAAGACCCGCAATCCATTCGGCAAGCTCATGTTCGAGGCCATTGCGGATTCCGAGTTGAAACACATGGAACAGCTCCGCGAAATACAGGAGGAGTTGAATCGACATGGACAATGGCCCGACCAATGCGCGGCTTTCGAATCCCTGGGCCCCGTCCGGAACGTATTCGAGCGCGCCCTCGCCGAACTGACCGATCGGGTCCGGGGGGATACGGATGACGTCAAGGCGACGGAACTGGCCCGAGCCTACGAGGAAAAGGGTATTCGTTTCTATCAAGATCTGGCCGCTAAAGCTCAAGGAGACGTGGAACGGCTGTTTTATGAGCGGCTTGCGGAAGAAGAACGCGGTCACCTGATCATTCTCGAGGATATGCACCAGTATTTCGTGGATCCGGTTCACTGGTTTTCGGAAAAAGAACGCCTGCATTGGGACGGAGCGTAACCCGTTTTCAGGAACCGGGTTCTCAGGAGGTCATCCGGCATGGATTCCATGAAAGACTCCCCGCGGGGAACGCCCTACGAGGGATGCATAAAAGAAAACCGGTTTCACAAAAGTCCCGGAAGGGACGGGTGCCGCGGGCTCCCCATTGGACGGGCCGGGCAAGGGAGGTAATTCGATGGATTATCCGATCTCCAGGAGATCTCTGATGGCGGGATTCGGGGCGGCGGCCGTGACGTTGGGGATGGCCGGTATGTCCCGCGACGCCTTCGGGCAGGGGACCCCGTCCCCTGAAGCAAGTGAAGGAGCCGGCATCTCCGGCGACTGTCAACTTCCGCCGTTGCCGTATGCGTATGACGCCCTGGAACCCTACATCGACCAGGAAACCCTTACTCTGCATCACACCAAACACCACGCGGCCTATGTTAAAGGGTTCAACGACGCCCTGGCCGCCCTGGCGCAGGCCCGCGCTTCAGGAGAATATGGTTTGATCAAACACTGGTCCAGGGAATTGGCCTTCCATGGATCGGGGCACGTGTTGCATGCTTTGTACTGGGAGAATATGGGTCCCAAAGGCAGGCAGGAACCCGAAGGGGACCTCATGGAAACCATGCGGAGCAGCTTCGGAGATTTTTCCAAGTTCAAGGCCCAATTCCTGGAGGCCGCCACGGCCGTTGAGGCCAGCGGGTGGGGAATCCTGGCGTTCGAACCTTTCAGAGGGCGCCTCATGGTCATGCAGGCCGAAAAACATCAGGATCTCACGGTTTGGGGAGTGTATCCCCTGCTTATCTGTGATGTCTGGGAACACGCCTATTACCTCCGGTATCAGAATCGCCGCAAGGAATACGTATCCAGCTTCTTTCAGGTGATCCGTTGGGAAGCGGTGGAACAGCGGTTACACGCGGCTAGAAAGCTCCGGAAGACCACGTAGACCGGAAAGGCATGGGGTCTCTCCGAACCCTGAGCCTTTTTCACCCGGAAAAGGCTTTCTTTTCATCCTGTTAATCCTTACTGAATAGAAAAGGATCCTGATTGCGTGGTCCGTCGGGACAGGGCGACCGGGGGAAAGCCGGAGACCAACTCCGTGAGAGCCGGGGCGTATAGCGCCTGAGAAACCAAGCATGGATGGGAAATGCCCTAACAGGCTGTTGAAGAACGCGATCTGCTTCGTTGGGCTTCATCCGTCGTCATTGCGGCGTACTATGGGTACGCCTCACTCCTCAGGATTCGCGCGCCTTGCATCTCATGGTTTTTGAACAGTCTGCCCGAAATGGTGTTTATCAACGGGCTGCTAAACGCTTTTTCCGCCCGCCGTCGGAAAAGGGGAACGAGAGGCGAGCGATGCCATGAACCGGCGAATCTTTCTGAAAACCTTGTCCCTTCTTGGGGCCCAACATCTCCTCACCGGCATGATTCCCGGAGGCGCGCCGTCCGTCGCGGCGGAGGAGGACGGCGTCGGCTCCCATGCGGTGAAGACCTCCCTGGGGCTCCGGGAAATCGCGGAGGCCCGCCTGCACCACGGGGAAGGCCGCTTCCTGAATCCTTTTTCCACCAGGGATTTCGGCAACATGGGGCGGCTGCTCCGATGGAAGCTTTTCAGCGAAAACCGCTTCCGCCCCTTCTATGCCGAGCAACCCGTCCGTCCCGTCACGATCCCATGGCGCCGGATTCGAAAAGAGGGAAGGCTTTCCATCACATTCCTGAAACACGCGGGGGTTCTCATCCAGGACATGGGTCAGGTTCTGATCCTGGATCCCGTATTCTTCCAGATCGTTCGATTCATCAAGGATTACACGCCGTTTACTTTCGACCTACATGAAATGCCCGTCCCGGACCACGTCTTGATCACCCACGGCCACAGGGATCATTTGGACATGCGGTCTCTCGCGGTCCTTCCGCAGGACGTCCATGTCCTGAGTCCCCTCGGATACGAGGATGTCTTCCGCAAATTGGGCATGGCGCATCGCACCCGCATGGACTGGTACGACTCCTTCGAAGATTCGAAGCGGCGCATCGTGCTTCTGCCGTGCAATCATTGGACCATGCGCAATCCGTTCCGGGGACCGAATCGCTCTCTCTGGGGATCCTATTGGATCCAGACCGCCGCGGGACCCACTCTGTTCTTTTCCGGAGACGCCGCCTACTTCTATGGATACCGGGAACTGGGCGCCGAGTTTCCGTCGGATCTGGCCGTGTTCAATTTGGGCGCCTACGAGCCCCGGTGGTTCATGGGCGCCAGTCATATGAATCCCGCCGAAACAGTCCGCGCCTTTCAGGAATTGGGAGCCGGCCGCCTGATGGCGGTCCACTGGGGCACCTTTCGCCTGGGAGACGAACCGGTCCATTTTCCGCCCGGGGAAATCCATCGCGAGATGTCCGCGACACACTTGTCCCACCGCCTGGTTCACCTGGACCACGGGCAAACGCTTTTCCTGAATCGAGACGGTTCCCCGGACACGATCATTTGACAGCTCCGCCGCACCCCGATAGAATAGGGAGGTCGACGGAAAGGCAACACCCGGAGCCCTCTCTCCCTCCAGCCTGGAGCGACGCGAATGGAACGGTCTTCTTCGCCTTCGGAAACATCCCCCCGGGACGCATCACAGCACCATGATCCGGAGAAGACGGATACCGGTAAGATGGACTCCGGAATACGCTGTTCCGGGAGCACCCCCCCCGAGGTATCCGTCGTCATTCCCTGTTTGAACGAAGCGCGCACCCTGGATTCGGTCATCCGCGACGCCAGGGAGGCTTTTTTGCGATCCGAGTATTCCGCGGAAGTGATCGTGGCGGACAACGGGTCATCCGATGGATCCCAGGACATTGCCCGGCGGGCCGGGGCCCGCGTGGTTCATGTGGAAACCAGGGGCTATGGGGCGGCCCTCCAGGGGGGATTCTCAGCCGCCGCGGGTCGTATTCTGGTCTTCGCGGACGCGGATCAAACCTACGATCTCACGGAAGCGCCCGCCCTGGTGTCCCGGCTGGAAACGGAACAGGCGGATATGGCGGTGGGGTCGCGAATCCGGGGCGTCATCGAGCCCGGGGCCATGCCCTGGCTCCACCGGTTTCTGGGCACTCCCGTGTTGACCGGACTCATCAACCGACTCTATTCCGCCCGGCTCACCGACTGCAACAGCGGATTCCGGGCTTTCCCCAAGGATCGGCTTCCCCTTTGGAACCCCAGGGCCACGGGCATGGAATTCGCCTCCGAACTCCTGACCAACGCGTTGAAACATGGGGCCCGCATCGTGGAAGAACCCATTCGTCTCCGGAAAGACACCCGGGACCGAGAACCCCACCTGAAGACGTGGCGTGACGGCATGCGGCATCTGCTTCTCATCCTCGCGGGAGCGCCCAGGTTCTTCTACACCGCCGGGTGCTTCTTCCTGTGGATTTCCGCGGCGTGTCTGGGAGCCTTTCTCCTATGGCCCGCAAACCTGTCGGGTCTGTTCCCCTGGACGTCCGCATGGTTTGCGGCCTCTCTGGTTTTTCTCCTCATGGCCATGCGCATGCTGGGAACGGGTTGGATTCTACCCTGGGATTCAGCCGGAAAACGGAGGAGTTGGGCGGAACTGTGGCTCGCCCTGGACGAAGGAACCGCGTTTTGGATCCTGCTGGCTACGGCCTGCGCCGCGGCCTTGCCGGCGATTCTCTATGTGTCCGCATCCATAGCGGCATGGGAAGCACCGCAATTTCGATCTCGCGGATTCGCCATGGCCCTCTATGGGACCCTGTTTTTCGGAGAACTCTTCATCGTTCTGTTTCAAGCCCGCCTGGTCAAGAGGTCGCGGTGATACCTCCCGAATGTCGTTTGCAGATTGTGCGAATACTGACTTTGGGGGCGGGGTTGCTGGGAATCGCAGCCGTTGTGCTGCTCCTTCGGGTGAACCTGATTCATTTCGACGACGGTTTCGACTTCCTGGCCTATCACCTTCCCTTCGGGATCAAACTCTTCGATCCGGATCGGATTCTGCTCCATCCTTTACTGGAAGAACGGTTTCAGGGATTCCCCCTCCTGATCCACGCCCTCATCGGGCTGGTATGGCTTCTGGTTCCGCTCATTCCTCCCAACGCCTTTCACATGCTGGGATTGGTTCTGTTCCTGCTCATGGTTCTGGCCGCTGTTCGGGCTATGGGGACGGGAGCGTCCTGGTTCCTGCTCGGAAGCCTG
>Ga0068714_10003342_pt1 | contig 19136 bp, 20 predicted proteins | sample MTBNYHSulfiMetaG_FD_62988 | JGI IMG/M metagenome (GOLD analysis project Ga0068714, IMG submission 62988) | Enrichment culture microbial communities from rom New York Harbor, USA that are MTBE-degrading - MTBE-NYH (New York Harbor Sulfidogenic)... | ecosystem: Environmental > Aquatic > Marine >... | reverse complement strand
CACTTCCCGGGTGAGCCGCTCCGTCACGGGCAGGTCCCCTTCCCTTCCTCCGAGAGCAGCGAAACACTCCTGCAGGTGCAGGCCTTTGGGGTAGTAGAGGCCGTTGCCGATACTCCGACCAGCCAGGTGCTCCCGAAGCTCATCCCTTCGATCCACCCGGAGCGTGTATTGGTTGTACACGTGGATATTGCCGGGGTGGACGACGGGCGTCCTGACTCCGGGGACGCCGGAGAGCACCTGGTCGTAGAGCAACGCGTGGCGTCGTCGGGCTTCCGCCCAGACTTCCAGGTGGGGCAGCTTGATCCGTAGGACGGCGGCCTGCAGAGCATCGAGACGGGAGTTCGTTCCCACCATCTCGTGGGAGTACATCTGCCTGCCACCGTGGACCCGGAGCTTCGCCACCTTCTCGGCCAGGATTTCATCGCTGGTCGTCACCAGACCCCCATCCCCGAACCCGCCCAGGTTCTTGGTGGGGAAGAAGGACAGGGCGCCTGCATCCCCGAGAGATCCGGCCATGGCCCAGCCGGGTGTGGGAATTCCCTCCTGGAGGGACAGGGTCGGGGCGGCCGCGCGATCCTCATGCGATCGCGCCGCGGCGGACTCCTGCCGGGCGCCGATGGATTGGGCCGCATCTTCCAGGACGAAGGCGCCCCGCTCCCGGGCCAGCTTGCGGATCTCGCCCATGGGCGCCATCTGGCCATAGAGGTGAACAGGGATCACAGCGCGGGTCCGGTTCGTCCACGCCGCTTCCAGGGTCCCCGCAGTGACGTTGAACGTGTCGGCATCGACATCGCAAAACACGGGTCTGAATCCCGAGTTCCATACCGCGCCGGCCGTTGCGAAGAAGGTGAAGGCGGGAACGACGACCTCGTCGCCGGGCTCAGGGTCGAGGGCCTTGAGAGGCAGCAGAAGAGCATCGGTCCCGCTGGCCACTCCGATGGCGAAGGGAACGCCGAGATACTCGGCGATCTCCTCCTCCAGGCCCTGAACCTCGGGGCCGAGAACAAAGTGCTGGGAGGCCACGACGCGAAGCACGGCCCGGTCCAGATCAGCCTTGAGCGATTCGTATTGGAGCTTCAGGTCCAGGAATGGAACGGGCATGTCTGTGTGGAAACCACGTTGGTGACATGGATCGTGGAGGGGGACAGACTCAGTCCCCCTGCCTGCGAACACCGGAAATGGAATCGCCCCCGGACCCCGGTGGGAAACAGGAACCCGACTCCGGCCTGGGGAGGAGAAACTGCCGGAGCCCATTGGAGCGGCCTCCGAAGCGGATCTGGTCAATGCGTTCCATGGCTCGATCCACCAAGGGACCCGTGCCGGAGGGATCCACCGAAGGCACCTGCTGGAATGCCTGGACAGCCGCTTCGCATTCCCCCCGGTAGCCGAGGATCTCGCCCTTCTCGAAATACGCCATGGCCAGGAGGTTGCGAGGTTCTCCGATGCGCAGGAGGGTCTCCAGGTGCCGAAGAGCCTCATCCTCGTTCCCGTCGGCCCTGCTGGCACGGGCCAGCCGGAAGGAGCAATTTCCCAGACGCCAATCCACCTCACCGCGGCGCCAGGCCGGGAGCTGGTCCCGGTATTCCTCATAGAAGACCGCCGCACTCTCGCAGTCCCCCACTTCATCGTAGGCCACCGCTGTCTCGAACAAGATCCCCGAGGAGGAATCGGGATCCGCGGCGGCGAGGGTCTTCCGGAAGAACGGGAGCGCACGCCCGTACTCTCCGATGTCGGAGTAGTGCTCGGCAAGTGGGAGGGCCAGGTCGTCAACGCTCATGCCCGGGCGAAAATCGAGAGCCGTCTGAACGGCGGAAGCCATCCCGAACCTGTCTCCCAACCTCTCTTCTTCCCTGGCGAGCCGGACGAAATCGGCCGCCGCCTGGTCCGCCCAGGAGGAGTCCTGGGACACTGCCAACCTGTAATGCTCCCTGGCCTCGTCGATGCGCTGGAGAGCCACGCATGTGTGGGCGATCCTGGCGTAGGTCCCCGGATCCGTTGCGCCCTGCCTGAGAGCGAGGCGGTACTCGGCCAGGGCTTCCACCAGATCACCCTTCGCCTGAGCCTGGTCTCCCCGGAGGACAGAACCCTCCTCCTCTCCCAGAAGGGTACATCCGGTCATGCACGCAGCGGCCAGCAACACCACTCGCGTTGCGCCAGCTCGCGCCGCCCCGGTCCACGCTGCCTTGAATCGATTCATCTTCATGGGCCTGAAAGCTAACGAAGCCGCGCCCCGAATGGGACGCGGCCCCCAGGACGGGCAGCAATCATGCCAACGGGCTCACAGCGTTTCGGAGACACTACCCCCCAGGGAAGCGAGGTAGGCTTTGGCCCTCATGTCCCTGGGATCCTCTCGCACGCATCGCTCCCATTCTCTGCGGGCCCCGTCCGCATCCCCCTGCCGGTGGAGGGACAGGCCCAGCCGCAGGCGGGCGCTCGTGAACTGGGGATTCCTCTCCAGTATTGCCTCCAGCTGCTCCTGCGCCTCCCTCCACCGACCCATGCCAATGAGAGCCTCGGCATACTTGGAGCGGATGTCCAGGAACCGAGCCCGCACGGCAAGGGCCTTTTTGTACTCTTCGGCGGCCTCCTCGGGGTGATCGGCAACGAGGTAGAGGTCCCCCAGCTTGGCATGGGCGATGGCGATCCTGTGTCCCACGTCCGAAGGGAATTCCTCGGAGTCGAGATGATCCAGCTCATCGGCCCTGACCAGGTGCTTCCTGGCCTCCTCGAAATGGCCGAGTCCCTGGAGAACGATGGCCCGGTTCAGATGGGCTTCCGCATAGGTATCGGAGATACTCAGTGCTTCGTCGAACTCCGCCAACGCCGCCTTGGGGTCCCCGAGCATGGCCAGGCAGAGGCCCGCCTTGTTATGCACGTCCGCGAAGCCCGGGTGGCGCCGCAGGACAGCCTGGAAGAAGTCCAGGGCAGCCTCGTAATCGGCCCTCTCCCAGGCGCAGATGCCCCGCTCGATGAGGTTCCTCGCGGACAGCTTCTCAAGGTCTGACATGTGGGTCCGCTCCCGAAGGAAACCTTGGTGATCACCGGGGGCGAGGCCCCCAGCGTGGTCCAAGGATTTCAAGTTACGCCCATGGCGGCCGCCGGGTCCAGGGACAGGGGCGTGGGAAGCCCGGGCCGATGCCCGCTCAAAGGCTCCTGGCCTGGGCCCCTTCCTCATCCACCAGGCTCCGGAAGTAGGGAATGGTGGCTCTCAGGCCCTCTCTGAGGCTCGTCCCGGGCGCCCAATCCAGGAGCTTCCGGGCGCGGCTGATGTCCGGCCTGCGAACCTTCGGATCGTCCTCCGGAAGGGGGCGCTCCACCAGGCTCGATGAACTCCCCGTCTCCTCCACCACCATTTCGGCCAGCTGCCTGACGGTGAACTCGTCCGGATTCCCCAGGTTCAAGGGGCGGTTATCGCCGGAAAGGAAGAGACGGAAGATCCCCTCCACCTCATCCTCCACGAAGCAGAAGGACCTGGTCTGGTGGCCATCGCCGTAGATGGTGAGGGGATCATCCCTCAGGGCCTGGACGATGAAGTTCGACACTACCCGCCCGTCCGCAGGCCGCATCCTGGGCCCGTAGGTGTTGAAGATACGTGCGATCCGGGTATCCAGGCCGTGGTACCGATGGTAGGCCATGGTGATGGCCTCGGCGAATCGCTTCGCTTCGTCGTAGACGCCACGGGGACCGATGGGGTTGACGTGCCCCCAGTACTCCTCGTTCTGGGGATGCACCTGGGGGTCTCCGTAGACCTCCGACGTGGACGCCAGGAGGAACCGAGCTCCGTGCGCCTTGGCCAGCCCAAGGGAGGTGTGCGTGCCGAGGCTTCCCACTTTCAGGGTCTGAATGGGCAGCTCGAGGTAATCCACCGGACTCGCCGGGGAAGCGAAATGCAGGACGCCATCTACCCGGTCCGCCAGATAGAGGGGCTTCGAGATGTCGTGCTCGATGAGGAAGAAATCCTCCCTGCCCTCCAGGTGCCGCAGGTTCCTCCAACTGCCCGTGATGAAGTTGTCCACGCCCACGACCCGGTGCCCAGCCGCCAGGAAGCGGTCGACGAGATGGGACCCCAGGAAGCCGGCTGCTCCGGTGATGAGGATGCGCATGGAGAGCCCCTATGCGGGTTAGAGGGTCACGGCTGTACGGCCCACCGAGTAGTACTCGAAGCCCATCTCCCTCATCGTCTCGGGGCGGTAGAGATTTCGACCGTCGAACACCACCGGCGATCTCAGTGCCTCTTTGATCCTTGGGAAATCCGGGCGGCGGTAGGGCAGCCACTCGGTGTGGATGATGAGTGCGTCCGCTCCTTCCAGGGCCTCGTAGTTGTTGGCGAAGTAGTCGACGGAATCTCCAAGATGGCGCTTCGCCTCCTCGAGTGCCGCCGGGTCGTGGGCGGCCACCGTGGCGCCCCGGTCCAGAAGGGCTGAGATGGTCACAAGGCTCGGGGCCTCCCTCATGTCGTCGGTGTTCGGTTTGAAGGCCAAGCCCCACGCCGCGAACCGGCGCCCTGAAAGATCGTCTCCAAAGCGGTCCGTGACACGACGCAGCAACAGTCCCTTCTGGGCGTTGTTCACCGCCTCGACAGCCTCGAGGATGGAGGCATCGAGTCCCTCTTCCTTCAACGTCCGGACCAGGGCCCTCACGTCCTTCGGAAAGCAGGAGCCCCCATAGCCCACACCCGGGAAGAGGAACGCGGGGCCGATCCGCCCGTCGGACCCGATGCCCCTTCGGACCATGTCCACATCGGCGCCTGAAACCTCGCAGAGCTGGGCCAGGGTGTTCATGAAGGAGATCCGGGTCGCCAGCATGGCGTTTGCAGCGTACTTGGTGATCTCGGCAGCCGCGATGTCCATGAGGAGAATGGCGTTGCCCGTCCTGACGAAAGGAGAGTAGAGATCAGTCAGCACCCTGCCGGCAAACTCCGAGTCAACCCCCAGGATGATTCTGTCCGGCTTCATGAAGTCCTCCACCGCGGCCCCCTCCTTGAGGAACTCGGGGTTGGAGCACACGTGGACGGGGTGACTGGTCTCGGCCTCGATGGCCGCACGGACCTTGGCCGCCGTTCCCACGGGAACGGTGCTCTTTGTGGCGACGATCTTCCCTCCGTTCATGGCCCGGCCGATGGCCGTCGCAACCCCCAGGACGTGCTGCAAATCGGCGGACCCGTCCTCGTCCGGGGGCGTGCCCACGGCGATGAAGATGACGTCCGAGGCCTGGACCGAGTGGGCAACGTCGGTGGTGAAACGGAGGCGGCCGGAAGCGAGGTTACTCTCCACCAGCCGTTCCAGCCCAGGCTCGTAGATGGGGATCTCTCCCCGATGGAGTCGGGCGATCTTGTTCTCGTCGATGTCGGCGCAAATGGCATCATTGCCCGTCTCGGCGAAGCAAGCCCCGGCTACCAGGCCGACGTATCCCGTGCCAATGACAGTGATCTTCATGTTCTGAATCCCGAAAGGAGGCCCGTCATGCCAGGCCGGAACGCTTTGACCCTATCCAATCTTCCATGAGCTCGGACAGAAGCTCGGCTCCGGCCGCGAGAAAGTCCGGGAACTTCGGCCTGGGCTGGTTGAACCGCGGCCGCGTGCCGTCCGCGTGGAGGACGGTTCCGCCGGCGGACCTTACCAAGGCCGCACCGGCTGCGACGTCCCACTCGTGCTTCGGTACCAGGGTCCAGGTGCCGTCGGCCAGTCCAGCGGCCACCTGTGCCAACTTGAAGGCTACGGAGCCGCAGGGTTTGACGTGGAAGGGGGCTTCCCTGAACCGGTCCCACTCGCCGCGCCTCCACTCGCTTCTGGAGGCGAGGATCACGGCCCCCGCCAGGCTCTTCCGGCTCGTGAGGCCTGCAGGCGCCCCATTCAGGGTAACGCCCGTTTCCACCGAGCCCAGGACCAACATGTCCGAGGGAGGGCTGTAGATCCCTCCCGCCATGGGCTCCCCGTTCTCCACAAGACCGACGGAGATGCACCACTCCGGAATCCCCTCCACGAACTCACGGGTCCCATCAAGGGGGTCAACCACCCACACTCGCCCGTGGCGGAGCCGCTCCGGGCTGTCGGCGGTTTCCTCCGACAGCCAACCCTCCCCCGGGACCGGGAGCATACCCAGGAGGACCTCGTTGACGGCCAGGTCCGCCGCCGTGACTGGATCGCCACGCCCGCTCTTCTCGGCATGATGGATGGCGCCAGGCGTGAAGGCGCTCAGAACGCCGGCCGCAGCCTCGAGAGCTTCCCGGATCCGGATCAGATCGTCGTTTCGTGACATGCCCTCCATCCTACTCCTGCGCCCCAATGTACCCTTCCTTCTCGAGGAATAGATACACCTGCTGGGCCGCCTCCTCCGGCGTGATGTCCGAAGTATCCAGGGTAACATCGGCATCCTCCGGAACCTCATAGGGATCGGACACCCCCGTGAATGCCTTGATGATCCCGGCCCGGGCCTTGGCATAGAGGCCCTTGCGATCCCTTGCCTCGCACACTTCCAGGGGCGTGTTCAGGTAGACGAGGAGGTATCCACCGTACCGGGAGACCAGTTCCCGGTTCTCCCTGCGAACACGGGCATAGGGAGCGATGGGCGCGCAAAGGGCTATGCCGCCTCCCTTGGTGATCTCGGACGCCACGAACCCGATGCGCTGGATGTTGAGGTCCCGGTGCTCCCGGCTGAAGCCGAGCTCGCTAGAGAGGTTCTTCCGGACGATATCTCCGTCCAGGAGGGTCACCGACCGTCCCCCGGCCTCCAGCAGCCGGCTCCGGAGGACCTTGGCCACGGTGGACTTGCCGGAGCCCGAAAGGCCTGTGAAGAAGACCGTGAATCCCTGCTTGGACCGGGGCGGATGCCGGCGCCGGAGCTCCCGGGCCACCCCAGGAAAGGTGAACCAGTCGGGGATTTCCCTACCGTCGTCGAGACGGGCCTTGAGATCCGAGCCGGACATGGACCAGGTCGTGACCCCCTCCGGGATCTCGTCCACCGGGAGGTACTGGTCACGCTCCTTGACGTACACCAGCATCCGGAACGGCACCATGGCGACGCCGAGCTCCTCCTGGTACCGGGAGAGGAGGTCCTGGGCTTCGTAGAGACCGTAGAAGGGCCTGCCCCCGGAGTCGGTCCCGGGGCTGGCGTGGTCCTGCCCGACGATGAGGTGGGTGCAGCCGTAGTTCTTCCGGATGATGGCATGCCAGAGAGCCTCCCGGGGACCTGCCAGGCGAGGAGCCATGTCCAGGAGGGAGAGCTTGGCCGTGAAGGGAGGATAATGGGAGAGGATCGCCTGATAGCAGCGAATTCTCGTGTAGTGGTCAAGATCACCGGCCTGGGTCATCCGGACCACCGGATGGATCAGGAGGTTGGCCTGGGCCTCCCGGGTGGCCCTCAGGGTCAGCTCCACGTGCGCCCTGTGCATGGGGCTCCGGGTGTGGTACCCCACCACCGTCCTCCATCCGAGGCGGGCGAACTCCTCTCGCAGCTGGCGCGGCGTGTGCCTGAGCCCCGTGAAATCGTACCGGACCGGGACCTGCAGACCCTCGAGGGTCCCCCCGACGTACACCGGGTTGGTGCGCTCAAGAAGGTAGTGCACGCCCGGGTGCTCGGGGTTGGCAGTGCCGAAGACCTTCTCTGCTTCCTCCTCCAGGTCCGGCTCCCAGACGTCCCCGACGGTCATCCCCGCCAGCAACACACCCTCTGGATCCCTCAGGGCCAAGGGCCTTCCCCCCTCCAGCCGCTCCGCCACCTCCCGACTGACGTCCAGCGTGACCGGGATGGGCCAGAGAGTGCCGTCTACCAGGCGCATCCCGTCCCGAACCGTCTCGTAATCGGGCCGGCCCAGGAACCCCGTGAGGGGGTTGAACCCACCGTTGAGGAGGAGGTCCAGGTCCCGGATCTGACGGTCCGTCAGGTCCCAGGAGACCCAATCCACGGACGCCGTCTTGAGCTCGGAGGCCCGAGCGGGGCCCACCAGGAACTCCCTCAACTCGCCGCCGTGCGAGCGGATCAGCTGGTCCGACACGGAATCCTCAAGGACACGAATGGCCGGGCCACTCGGGAAAGAAGCCCCACCCGAGATTCACGGGTCACAGGCCAGGCCCCTTCACGATCCACCCTTCCTGCCGGCCGTGCGACAGAGGGGAGGCAAGGCCTCTGGTGGCGTTCCTGGAATCCACAACAATGGGAGCCTTTTCGAAGACTCGGGCATGATCGACGCTGGAGTGATCGGTGACGATGACGGCCACATCGACCGATCCAAGCACGTCGTCGGTGAGGGGCACGCTCAACCACTCCCGTCCGTCCTCCTCCAGGCGGGGCACGAAGGGATCATGGTAGTCCACCTTGGCCCCACTGGCTTCCAGCAGCCGGATGATGTCCAGCGCGGGAGATTCCCGGACGTCATCGATGTCTGGCTTGTAGGCGACACCCAGGACCAGGATTTCTGAGCCGTTCACGGCCTTCCGGGCCCGGTTGAGGGCCTCCCACACCTTTCCCACCACGAATTCCGGCATGTGGGAGTTGATCTCGGATGCGACGTCGATGAACCGGGTCTTGTAATTCAGGGTCCGCATCTTCCAGGACAGATAGTGCGGATCAACGGGAATGCAGTGACCCCCCAACCCTGGTCCGGGCGTGAACTTCATGAAACCGAACGGTTTCGTGGCGGCTGCCTCGATGACTTCCCACACGTCGACCTTGAGCCTGTCGGCGATGAGCGCCACTTCATTCACCAGCCCGATGTTCACCGCCCGGAAGGTATTCTCCAGGATCTTGGTGAGCTCCGCTGCCTCCGTGGAGGCCACTGGAACTAGGATGTCGAAGAAGCGGGAATAGAGAGCCAAGCCTACTCCGGTGCAGGTGGGGGTGATGCCACCCAGGACCTTGGGAGTGTTCCTGGTCTGCCATACGCGGTTTCCAGGATCAACCCGCTCGGGAGAGAAGCACAGGTAGAAGTCCGTTCCCACCCTCAATCCCCTCTTCTCCAATTCCGGAAGGACCACCTCCCGTGTGGTTCCCGGATAGGTCGTGGACTCCAGCACGACCAGCTGGCCAGGTCTCAAGGCACGGGACACGGCCTCGGCGGCGGAGAAGATGAACGAAATGTCCGGATCCCGGGTCTTGGAGAGGGGCGTGGGGACGCAGATGGAAATCCCGTCGCATTCACTCAGGCGGGCCATGTCCACCGTCGCATCCAACCGGCCGGCTCCCACCTGCTCGGCAATGTCGTCGTCGCTGAGATCCTGAATGTGGGAGCGTCCTCCCCGGATACCCGACACCACGCTCTCCTTCAGGTCGAATCCCAGGACCCTGATCCCACTCCTGGCAGCCTCCACCGCAAGAGGCAGCCCGACGTACCCCAGGCCGATGACGCCGAAGGTCAGATCGGCTTCCCGAAATCTCTCCACCACGTCCTTTGACATCCCGCGTGCCCGTCTTTCTGCTCAAGTGCCTGAGCCGGATTGTCCCGAGGCGTCGGAAGGCGCTCGCTCGCTTGGGAGTGACTCTTCACATCACCGGGGCCTGGCCGTGACGGGAGGCCCATCATCAATTCTAAGACCTGCAGCAGCCTGCTCCAACGAGGATGGAAGACGCCCGGCGGTTGCCCGCCGCCTGTGACCGGAGTCTCCCGTCCTTCATCCGAAGCTGCGCCCCCGAAAGCAGAGAGCCGCCGACGTTGATGCCAGCGGCTCTCGAGAGAGAGAGGGGACGGCCCCCGCTCCGAGCACACCTATCCGGCCAATTCGGCCTCCCTGGTCCGGGCGGGCGCCTTCTTGATCCGTCCGGATTTTATGCAGGTCGTGCACACCCGGACCCGACGGGTGTCGCCCTGCTCGCCAACGATCTTGACGGACTGGAGATTCGGAAGCCACCGGCGCCGCGTCTTGTTATGGGCGTGGCTGACGTTGTTCCCCGTACTCGGACCCTTCCCGCACACGTGACACACTCTGGCCATGATTCTCTTCCCTTACATCCTCATGTTCTTGCGGGCCCCTCGCTGGCGAAGAGCCGATGACCTGCCGTCCTGGTTAAGGACTCCCGACGGTTCCGGCGGCGAGAAGACCTCCTCACGCCGGGATGAAGCACAGCCTCGGACTTGAGCGAGGATTGATCAGGACCCTTCCGCCGCTCCACCGGCCCCTTCCCCCGCCCCCGGGGCCTGAGCGGTGGAGGCCTCCAGGAAGGGCGAGCCAACGGCGAACTCCGCGACGATCCGATCACCCTCACTGGGAAAGGCTCCGGCGTCACCCCAGGCAACCAGGGCGGAGTCCGTCATCATGTGCACGGTGCCGACGATGGTCAGCATCTCCCCGGAGGAGACACTGGTGCCCGCTGCCACGGCCGAGGGACCCAGCTTGACCAGGAACGGGCCATCATCGGGACCGATCCAGAAGGCCTGGGGCCCAAGACGGCTGGTCACCCGGACGCCGGTGACTTCCACGGTCTGCCCCTCGAGCTGACGAACATCGGCCAGGAAGGCGTCGAGATCGAGTACGGCGGAGACACCTGAGCCCTCGCCGCCCCCCTCCTGGACCGCCACGACCTCGGTGGGCTGGGCGGTACGACTGAGCCAGTACAGGAACCCCCCCACGACCAGAAAGGCAATGATCATCAAGGGAAGAGAGAGCTTCTCAGCGAATCCCCGGCGAGATCCGAAGGTGGCCATGGTCCGTATACCTTTCCTGTTAATCAGAGCCCTTTTCCACCAATTCGATGAGGGCCATCTCTGCCGCGTCGCCACGCCGGGCCCCGAGTTTCAGAATCCGGGTGTACCCACCGGGCCGCTCGGAGAACCGCGGGCCAAGGTCGTCGAAGAGCTTTCCGAGAACCTCCCGGTCCGAGATCTTCCTGGCCGCCAGACGACGGGCATGGAGATCACCCCGCTTCGCCAGAGTGATGATCCTCTCTGCAAACGGGCGCAGCTCTTTGGCCTTGGCTGTGGTCGTCTCGATCCGCTCATGGCGGAAGAGAGAGGCAGCCATGTTCCGGAGCATCGCCTTTCGATGGGCGGCTGTCCGGTTCAGTTTCCGGCCCTTAATCCGATGTCGCATCGGTCGCGTCCTAACCTAGGGCTTGGGGTTGCTTCTGCATAGAGCGAGCGGGCTTATTCGTCGTCGCTCTCGGTGGCATTCGCTGCTTCTCCCTCGACGAAGAAGAGCTGGCCATCGTCTCCTTCCTCCAGCCGCATTCCGAACCGAAGGTTGTGCTCCTCCAGGAAATCGGTGATCTCCTTGAGTGACTTCTTCCCGAAGTTGTCGATCCCGAGCATCTGCTCCTCGGAACGCTGGACCAGATCGCCGAGGGTCTCGATCTTCTCCTTCTGCAGGGAATTCCGTGACCGAACGGAGAGCTCTGCGAGATCCTCGATGGAGCGTTGGAAGAGGTCACGGAGCCGCTCCGGTACCGGTGTGGCACCGGCAGGGGCAGCCTGCGGAATCCCACCCTTACCGAAATAGAGCATGTATTCGAAGTGCTTTCGCACCAACTCGGCGGCGTAGCGCACCGCCGACTCTGGGTCCAGAGAACCGTCCGTCTGCACGTGGAGGGTCAGGCGGTCGAAGTCCGTCCGCTGCCCGACCCTGGTTTCCTCCACCGTGAAATTGGCACGCCGAACCGGGTTGTAGATGGAATCGATCCGCACCAGGTCCACCGGTGCTCCCCGGGGCAGAGCATGCTGGTCCGCCAGGACGAAGCCCCTGCCCTTGTTGATCATGAGCTCGACCCGGAGCTCACGGTCTTCCTCGAGGGTCAGGATATGGTGACGGGGCTCGAGAATCTGGACCGAAGGCGGCGCGTTGATCATGGAGGCCGTCACGGGACCTGCCTTCTTGACGTGGATCGAGAGAGTAGCCTCGTCCACGTCGTTGTCCAGCCGAACCACCAGGGCTTTGAGATTCTGGATGACCTGGTGCACGTCCTCCACCACGCCCTCGATGGTCTGGTGCTCGTGCACCACGCCATCAATCCGGAAGGCCCACACCGCAGCGCCCCTGAGGGCGGAGAGGAGGGCCCTCCTCACGGGGTTTCCCAGAGTGTAACCGAATCCCCTCTCCAGGGGTTCGATGATGAAGCGGCCAGATCTTCCGTCTTCGGAGAGCTCTGCGATCTCCACACGCTCTGGAAGCACCAGCCCGACCAAGTCTAAATCCACCGTATCCTCCGTGCCTCTTGGGGCAACAGCCTTCTATGACCGCCAGGGAATGGGCTGCCCGGACCCCAGGGAAGCGGCTCCGGGTCCAGCAGGCTACTTGGAGTAGAGCTCCACGATGAGCTGCTCCTGGACGGCCAGAGGAATGTCCTCCCGAGTGGGCTTCCTCACCAGGCGCCCGACTCGGTTCTTCTGGTCAAGGGCCAGCCAATCCAGGAGTTGGGGACGGGTCCGGGATTCCAGGCTCTCCTCGACAAGAACCAGCTGCCGGGAGCTTGCCCTCACGGCTACCTCGTCGCCGGCAGCCACCTGATAGCTCGGGATGTCCACCGTCCGGCCGTTGACCTCCACGTGCCGATGCCGGACCAGCTGGCGGGCGGCGGCCCGGCTGGGAGCAAAGCCCATGCGGAATACTATGTTGTCCAGTCGGGACTCCAAGGAGACGATGAGGTTGTCCCCCGTGATTCCCGACAGGACTGCCGCCTTCTCGAAGAGGTTCCGGAACTGACGCTCGCCAAGACCGTAGATCCTCTTGACCTTCTGCTTCTCACGCAGCTGCACGGCATAGTCCGATTGCTTCCGGCGCCGTGCCTGGGCTGGACCGTGATGCCCTGGCGGATAGGCCCTCCGCTCCACCGGGCACTTCTCCGTGTAGCATTTCGTGCCTTTCAGGAAGAGCTTCTGTCCTTCCCTTCGGCAGAGTTTACAGACTGGTCCGTTGTAGCGTGCCATCCCCTCGCTCGTTCCTTCCTGGATCCGGGCGCTCAGCGCCGCGGTCGAATTCCCGTATTCCGCGCCTCAGACCCGGCGCTTCTTCGGTGGCCGGCAGCCATTGTGAGGCAGCGGTGTGACGTCCTGGATCGACTTGATGTGAAGGCCCGAAGCCGCCAAGGCCTGGATCGCCGACTCCCGTCCCGAGCCCGGCCCCTGCACCCGCACACTGACCCGCTTCACGCCCAGGGCCACGGCTTCACGGCCACACTGCTCCGCTGCCAAGGTAGCAGCAAAAGGAGTGGACTTCTTGGAGCCCTTGAAGCCCGCCTTACCGGCACTGGCCCAGGTCACCACGTTTCCGGATGTATCCGCAATGGCGATGAGGGTGTTGTTGAAGGTCGCCTTGATGTGGGCGACCCCTTCGGCCTCCACCACCTTCTTGATGCGTTTCGTGCGAACCTGCTTCGGCTTGGCCACGCGTCGCCTTCCTCCGTACGTTCCTCTGGATGCTTCGAAAACGGAGAACGGGAGCGGGAAGGAACGCCTCTCGGCTTCGAACCCGGTCCCGAGAACCCCCTACTTCTTCGAGGCCTTCTTCTTCCCGGCGATGGGCCGGCGGGACCCCTTGTGGGTCCGGGCATTGGTGTGGGTCCGTTGACCGCGGACCGGGAGGCCACGGCGATGGCGGAGCCCACGATAGGAGCCGATGTCCATCAACCTCTTGATGTTCATGGACACTTCGGTGCGGAGGGCTCCCTCCACCTTGAAGGAACCCTCGATCTGCCTCCGGAGGAGGTTGATCTCCTCATCGGTGAGATCCTGGGCACGCCGGTTGGGATCGACCCCGCAGGCGTCCAGAATCTTAAGGGCCCGGGTCCTCCCGATTCCGTAGATGTAGGTCAGAGCGACCTCAATCCGCTTTCCCCTGGGCAGGTCAACGCCCGCGATACGTGCCATCAGATCGTCTCAATGGTTCAGATACTGGATAGGTTCCCGAGGCCATCCTGGCCCCGGTCAGCCCTGACGCTGCTTGTGGCGAGGGTTCCTCTTGCAGATGACCCGGACAACGCCTCGACGCCGGATCACCTTGCAGTGCTCGCAGATAGGCTTTACGCTCGCTCGTACCTTCATGGGACACACCCCAGATCGTTGATTACAGAGCTTTGAAGTATAATTGAAACCCTTCGGTGTCTCAAGCCATTGTCGTGGCTGTCGTTCAGCGGCATTCCGTCCGGATCGAGCGCCGCCGCTTATCCCAACCGGGGGCTGAGCGCCGGACCGGCCAGGACCTGATACCGGGAAGGCACCGTCCCCGTCAGCACCTGAGGCCCTCCCTGGGTGACGGCTATGGTGTGCTCGAAATGGGCGGAGCGCTTCCGATCTGCCGTCACTACCGTCCAGCCATCCTCGAGAGTCCTGATCTGATGAGTCCCCGCGCCGAGCATGGGCTCGATGGCCAACACCATACCCTCCAGCAGAGGCGGTCCTTGGCCGGCGCGGCCCACGTTCGGGACCTGCGGCTCTTCGTGCACCTCCCTGCCGAGTCCGTGTCCCACCAGGTCGCGGATGATCCCGTATCCCGTTCCTCCAACCCTGGCCACCACCGCAGCCCCGATGTCCCCCACATGGTTGCCGACGACAGCGGCCTCGAGAGCGAGGTAGAGGGACTCCTCCGTCACCTTGAGGAGATCCCGGGTGGATTCGTCCACCTCTCCCACGGGAAAGGTCCAGGCCGAATCGGAGCACCAGCCGGCCAACCGGACACCCACGTCGATGGACAGGATGTCACCTTCCTTCAGACGGCGCTTGAAGCTCGGAATCCCGTGAACGACCTCCTCGTTGAGCGAGGCGCAGACACTCCCTGGAAATCCGTAGAGACCCTTGAAAGCCGGAACGGCGCCGTCGTGAGACCGGATGAACTCGTCCGCGAACCGGTCCAAGGCCCCCGTGCTCACGCCGGGCTGGACCCGCCGGTCCATTTCCTGGAAGAGATCGGCAATGATGGCCCCGCCCCGAGCTATGGCCTCGATCTCCGGCTCGGTCTTCAGTTGGATCACCTTCGTCACATCCTCGCCGTTCTGAGCATGGAATCGGGATTCGCCGGCGCAGCTTCGCGGTCAGGTGCACCGGGGGACCTCCCCTACCCCAGCGCGGCTCGAATCCCCCCCTGGATCTCGTCCACGGACCCTTCACCTGGAATCCGGACCACGACACCGCTCCGGCCCTCGTAGAAGCGGATGAGTGGCTCCGTCTGCTGGCGGTAGACGTTCAGCCTGTTGCGAACCGTCTCGGGATTGTCGTCGGGGCGATGCACAAGGCCCGACCCACACTTGTCACAGACGCCCTCCACGGCCGGAGGGTTCATATAGACGTTGAACACGGATCCACATTCGGGACAGCTCCGGCGGCCGGCTATTCGCTTCACCAGGACGTCGTCGTCCGCCTCCAGCACCACCACCCGGTCCACCTCACGTGCCAGCTCGGACAACGCCCCATCCAGCGCCTCGGCCTGGGGCACGGTGCGGGGGAACCCATCGAAGACCACCCCTTGGCCCTGGGGAAGTCCTGCCAAGGTGTCCTTCACCATGGCCACGATGAGGCTGTCCGGAACCAGATCCCCGGCGTCCATGTACTTCTGGGCTTCCTGGCCGAGGGGAGTTCCAGCGCGCCGGTTGGCCCGGAGGATGTCGCCCGTGGCCATGTGCTTCCAGCTCCTGCCCTCTGCCAAGAGGACCCCCTGCGTGCCCTTTCCTACGCCAGGGGGACCCAAAAGGATCACGTTCATGCCGCCCTCCGAATCCGTGGGCCGCAGAGGCCCGTAGAGGTGATTGTCCGCCGGATCGGCCGCTCCGCCCGGGGCGCGGCCCACCATGGAGAGTGGCCGTCCCGGTCCGTTACATGTACCGCCCCCGCCCTCGCATCTTCACCCGGCCCTTTTTCATGAAGCCGTCGTAATGGCGGAGCAGAAGATGCTGCTGCGCCTGCTGAACGGTGTCCAGCGCTACGCCCACCACGATCAGAAGCCCCGTGCCGCCGAAGAAGAACGTCTGGATATTGAAGATGTCGAAGATCCAGAACGGAAGCAGGGCGATGAGGGCAAGGTAGATGGACCCGGGAAGGGTCACCCTCGTGAGAACCCTGTCGATGTACTCGGCCGTCCGCGCACCCGGCTTCACGCCGGGAATGAACCCGCCCTGCTTCTTCAGGTTCTCCGCCAGATCCACGGGGTTGAAGATGATGGCCGTGTAGAAGTACGTGAAGAAGACGATCAGAAGACCGTAGGTGATGTAATACACCGGGGTCTGGGGCTGGAAGAGGTCCGCGAGACCCTGGAGAAAGCCGGAGGACGAGAAGGCCGCCGCAGTCCCCGGAACCACAATGAAGGCCTGGGCGAAGATGATGGGCATCACGCCGGCGGAGTTCACCCTGAGGGGGATGAAGCTCTTCTGTCCTTCCTGGATCCGGCCCCGGCCCACGACCTTTCGGGGTATCTGCACCGGGATCTTCCGGGCACCCATGGTCATGGCCACCACTCCAGCGGTCACCCCGATGAGCACGGCAAGGAGAGCGACCAGGGCGATGGCACCGATCTCGCCCAGCATCAGGGCTTCCCAGGTGCGTGCGGTGGCGGCCGGAAACCCCTCGATGATGCCAAAAAAGATCAGGAGGCTCATGCCGTTCCCGATCCCCCGCTCGGTGATCTGCTCCCCGAGCCACATCACGAAGATGGCGCCTACCGTAAGGGCCATGACGGTAGTGAACACGAACCCGAACCCGGGCGTCCGCACGGCGCCAGGAAGGCTACCCAGGAACACCGAGTACCCGTAGGCCTGAATGGCACTCAACCCCACGGTGGTGTAGCGCGTCCACTGGGTGATCTTCTTGCGTCCCTCTTCCCCCTCCTTCTGGAGCTTCTCGATAGTGGGGAAGACCGCCGCCAGCAGCTGGAACATGATGGAGGCGGAGATGTAGGGCATGATCCCCAGGGCGAAGATGGTCGCCCTGGACAATCCGCCTCCCACGAACATGTCGTAGATCCCCAGGAAGGTGTCCTGGAGCTGGCCGAATTGCTGCCTCAGGGCCCCCACGTCCAGGCCCGGAACCGTGATGTGGGCCCCCACCCGGTAGATGAGAAGGATGAAAAGGGTGAAGAGGATCTTGTCTTTGAGCTCCGGCACGCGCCAGAGATTGGGAATAGGATTGGCCATGTTCGCCCCGATCAGGCCCTCTCGTCCTCAGTCTCCGACTCTCCGCCACCCAGGACCGTCACAGATCCCCCGGCCCCCTCGATCTTCTCCCGCGCCGTCCCGCTGAAGGCGTGGGCAGAGACCCGGTAGGCCTCTCCCACTTCACCCATCCCCAGGATCTTCACAGGGTGGGCCAGGGTCCCGACAAGGCCGTGGTCCCGCAAGACCTGAGGAGTCACCTCTCCGGCTGGAATCCGGGCCAGGTCGCGGACGTTCACGACCTGGTACTCGACCCGGTTGAAGTTCTTGAAGCCTCGCTTGGGGATTCGGCGCTGGAGGGGCATCTGCCCGCCCTCGAAGCCGGGGCGCACATTTCCACCCGCTCGGGCACCCTGTCCTTTGTGGCCTCGTCCGGCGGTCTTCCCCGTCCCGGAGCCCGGACCGCGGCCCACCCGCTTACGGTTGCGGTGGGACCCGGGAGCGGGACGCAAATCATGCAGCTCGGGCATGCGATGGTTTCCTTACTCTTCGACTTCCGTGACCTCCACCAGATGGGAGACCTGATCGATCATCCCTCGGATGGCGGGCGTGTCATTGTGGATCACCGTTTGCTGGTGCCGTTTCAACCCCAGGGCCTCCAGGGTCCTACGGTGCGTGGCGGGTCGCCCGATGACGCTCCGGACCTGCTTGATGGAGAGCTTCCCGGGCCCAGCCTTCTTCTTCTCAGCCACGTCTCACCCCCAGGGATTCCACGGGGATTCCCCGTTCGTACGCGACCTGCTCAGCCGTGACCATGCTCTGGAGGGCATCGACCGTGGCACGGACCACGTTGATGGGATTGTTGGTCCCCAGGCTCTTGGTCAACACGTCCCGGATCCCGGCAGCCTCCATCACCGCCCGTACCGGTCCTCCGGCGATGACGCCCGTTCCCGGGGCAGCTGGACGGAGAAGGACCTTGCCGGCGCCCCATTCCCCGAGGATATCGTGGGGAATCGTCCCGTTCTGGACGGGAACCGGGAAGGTGTCCTTCTTCGCCCGCTCGAACGCCTTGCGAATCGCCTCAGAGACCTCGTTGGCCTTGGCGAGCCCGATCCCAACCTGGCCCGCCTGATCCCCCACAGCCACCAGGGCCGTGAAGGAGAAACGCCGCCCGCCCTTCACGACCTTGGCCACCCGATTGATGTGGATGACATTCTCCACCATCTCGGATTCCCGAGGCCGGCTCTGCTTCTTCTCACGCTCCCTGGCCATCAGAACTCCAATCCTCCCTTTCGGGCGCCATCCGCGAAGGCCTTCACGCGGCCATGGTACCTGTAACCACCACGGTCGAAGACGACCCCCGCAACACCGGACTCCTTGGCCTTCTTCGCCAGCAGCTTTCCGGCCTCGAACGCGGCCTCGACCCTCGGATTCCGCGATTCGCCCTTGAATCCCCGCAGCTCTGCGGCCATGGTGCCGACCCCCAGGATTGTCCGGGACGCGTCGTCATCCACCAGCTGACCTTCGATGTTCCTGAGGGACCTGAAGACGACCAGCCGAGGCCGCTCCGCGGTACCCTGGATCTTCTTCCGAATCCTCCGGTGCCGCTTGGCCCGCCGGACATTTCGACCCTGCTTGAGATTACCGATCTTCGCCATGGTTTATGCCCCCGCGGTCTTTCCGGCTTTCCGGCGGACCTGCTCGCCCCGGTACCGAATCCCCTTGCCCTTGTAGGGCTCGGGTGGCCGGAAGGAGCGGATCTCCGCCGCCGCCTGCCCCACCTTCTGCTTGTCGGCCCCCGAGACCACGATGGTTGTCTGGTTGGGGCATGTCAGGGTCACCCCCTCGGGAGCGGGGTACTCGATGGGGTGGGAATATCCCACCAGAATCCGAATTCCCTTCCCGGTGGCGGAGGGATCCGCTCTATACCCGACCCCAACGATCTCCAAGGTCTTGGAGAAGCCCTGACCCACTCCCTGGACCATGTTGGCCACGAGAGATCGCGTGAGACCGTGAAGAGCCTTGTGCTGAGGCTCATCCGATGGCCGGCGCACAACCACCGAACCATCCTCGATCTTGACCTCGATCTCGGGGTGCACCTCGATGGAGAGGTCCCCCTGGGGTCCCTTTGCCGAGAA
>Ga0068714_10003340_pt1 | contig 19138 bp, 19 predicted proteins | sample MTBNYHSulfiMetaG_FD_62988 | JGI IMG/M metagenome (GOLD analysis project Ga0068714, IMG submission 62988) | Enrichment culture microbial communities from rom New York Harbor, USA that are MTBE-degrading - MTBE-NYH (New York Harbor Sulfidogenic)... | ecosystem: Environmental > Aquatic > Marine >... | reverse complement strand
TCGAGGGCCAGCAGGCGGGTCAACCTGGAAGGAAAACGTATCTCACAAGGCTTATAAACCATCGACGCCCATGCGATTTCGTCGCGGACCGTGAATCCTCCCAGCCTTATGTGATCAACCATTTGGATCCGGATCCCGCATCAAAGAAGACTACTGACAATATTCCACATGCTTTCGGTGTCTATGGGTTTAGCAATGTATTCATCGGCTTCCGTGGACATTCCGTCGGCATGTGTGTATGAGGTCGAGGATACCGCTTCACCCACCGCTGTCAAAAGCACGATGGGAATAGACCGCGTCGCCTCATCGGCCTTCAGTTCAGCACAGAGTTGATATCCGTCCTTGCGAGGCATCATCACATCCAGGATCAGCAGATCCGGGCGGCGCTTCCGGATGGATTCCTCTCCTTCGACGCCGTCATAGGCCTTTCCAACCTCGCAACCCTTACTTTCAAGCATCATGGCCACCGTTTCCACCAGATCGGGATCATCGTCGACCACAAGAATGTAATTTTCAGACATATGGACACCTCCTGTTTCGGTAAAAATACCTCATCGCAGTCACGTTGAGGACGAGCATGTACCATTATCCCAGCGGCCCGTCTCGGGCAAATGTATCCGAGCATGGATCAAAAGGCAATGGAATATGAACACCAATTTACGGTTTTCATCAAAGATCATGGTTCGAAAACGGGAAGCATCACCTTGAATGTGGTTCCCTGGTCAGGGACGCTTTCCACATTGATCGTGCCGTTATGAGCCTCAACGATTGCCTTGACGATCGACAACCCTAACCCCGTTCCCACGACTTTCCGCGTTTTGGGATGCCTGATTCGGTAAAATTGGTCGAATATTCGAGGCAGCTCTTCGGGAGGAATTCCCACACCATTGTCCTGCACCGTCAGCTCGATCCATTTTCCGCGCGCCGCCACCACCACCGTCACTTCCCCACCGTCAGGGGAGTAATTTACAGCATTGCTGATGAGATTGCCGATCAGCTCTTCCATCCTTTTGCAGTCGGTTTGGACCGGGCCGATTTCTTCGCATCGAACCTTCAGTGAAACCCCCTGTTCTTCGGCCCTGGGTTTCATCAGTTCCGCGGTTTCTTTGATGATCGGCACTAGATCCGTGGGCATGCGGTGTTCCACCAGCTTGCCGGCCTCTATTTTTGCGACGTCCAGCAGGTCGTTGATCAGTGCCAGCAGTGCGTCGATTTTTCGACTCCCCCGCTCGATGAGGTCCTGCTGCTTCTCGGTCATCTCCCCGGCGAGTCCTTCCAGCAGGACGTTGTTTATCTGCCGGATACTTGCAAGGGGGCTCCGAAGTTCATGGGCCACCATGTTGACAAAACTGGATTTCATCTGGTCGAGCTGTTTGAAAACCGTGATGTCTTCGAGCACCGTCACGGCTCCGACGACCACCAGGAAGACGTGCCTATCTACACCGAAGGCGGGCCCCGAGATGGCCCGCAGCGTTTTATCGCCGATGCATGTTTCCTGGCTGATGAATTGATTCTCCTTCGACTCCCCGTCATGAATGCGGACGATGGTTTGGACCAGATCTTGATCATCGATGATATCATAAATCGGAAAAGGGTTTGCTATGTCATGCCGTATTCCGAGCAATCTCATCAACGCAGGGTTGTGAAGCACGATTTCCATGTTACGGTTGGTCACCATGACACCGTTTGCCATACAATTTATGATGGTTTTCATCCGGCTTTTTTCGAGAGTCACATCGTACAGGTTCCTGATGTTTTCTTCCTGGAGCAGCATGGCCTGCTGCTCCAGCCGGATCTTATCCGCCGCCCTGTTGATGGTGAGCAAAAACTGGTCCACTTGAAAGGGTTTGGCGACGAAGTCATAGGCACCGTGCTTCATGCATTCCACTGCGGTGTCAAGCGTGCCGTGGCCGGTAATGATGATGACGGGAATATGCGGGTATTCGGCACGTACGATTTCCAGCACGTCCTCTCCGGAGATACCCGGCATCTTCAAATCGAGAAGCATGATGTGCACGGGTGTTTTTTCGAGGATCTCGAGCGATTTTCGTCCATCTTCGGCCGTGACCACGAAGTAACCTCTGTTCGAAAGCAACCGTTCACAACCGTCTCTGATAGGTTTTTCGTCATCGACGACAAGTATGGTAGGTTTGTCGATCATGGTTCGTCCAATCCGATGAACACAGGTTGTTCTTCAGCGGCTGCCGGCTCGTTCGGCAACTCGAACGTGAATACCGTTCCCCCTTCCGGGGGGCAGTCGCAGCTCAACATCCCGCCGTGGACCTTGGCTATGTTCCGGGAAATGCTCAGTCCTAAACCGGTTCCTTTTCCGACCGGTTTTGTCGTGAAAAAAATATCAAAAATTCTGTCCCTATGTTCAGGAGGTATCCCCGGCCCGGAGTCCCTGACCTTGATTATGAAACGTTTTTTGCCTGGCTCATAGCGAGCCTCGATGGCGAGATCACCTTTCCCTTTCATGGCATCCGCCGCATTTATCACGAGGTTTGTGATGACCTGCTGTATCTGGCCCATATCGCCGATCATATGAGGCATATCGGATTCAATCGAGCGGGTCACATGGATGTCCTGGAATGCCGCCTGGCTTACCAACAGATGAAGGGTTTTGTCAATCAGTTCCTCGAGATTAAAGGAGGAAAGCTTGCCGATGGATTGGCGGCTGAATTCCAGAAGCTCAGCAACAATTTTTTTGCAGCGCAGGGTTTGCTGGACGATTTCCTGGAGGTCGTCCAATCCTCCGGCGTTGCCTTCAAGGGCTTCTTTAACGAGTTCGGCATATAGGAGAATTCCTGACAGGGGATTGTTTATTTCGTGGGCGACTCCGGCCGCCATGCGTCCGATGGAGGCAATTTTTTCGGATTCGACCAGCTGCAGGTGGGCTTCTTCGAGATCCTTGCGCATTTGCAGAATTTCACGCATGTCTGTGAACACCCCGACGCTGCCCACCTCCTCTCCCTCGATCATGATCAGGGAGGCGGAAAGGGTGACCGGGATTTCCTCTCCGGTTTTACTCGTAATCGTCATGCTCATAGGGTTTAATTTGCCCCGGGGGCCATAGTCGTCGCTGCGCATCTTGCGCATGTTCTCTCTGGCGACTTCTATGTCATAGAAGGCGGTGAGATGACCGTTCTGAATGATTTCCTCGGCAGAGTACCCGGTAAGCCTTTCCATGCCTTCGTTGAAAATGAGGACATAGCCTCTGGTGTCCACGGCTACGATGCCGTCTACGGTGCTTTGGATTACATTCTGCAGGAAAACGTTCGATTCCTGGGCTTTCATCTCGAGGTGCACTCTATCCGTGACATCACGCGAGCATTCGAGAAGTTTGATGACGCGCCCCGACGCATCTCGGAACGGCGTGACCGTGATGACTTCATAACGCGGCTTTCCATCCGCTCCGGCCATTTCATGAATGGTGCTCAGGCTTTTTCCAGTCTTTACCACTTCGTCGAACAGGCACGGTTTGCCCATCTCTTCGCAGGGCCGGTCCAGCCCGTAGCGGATTTCATAGCACCGTTTGCCTTCAATGGCTTCAGGGGCCAGCTTCAGCTCTTTCAGAAAGGTTTGGTTCACTCTGCACACGGTTTTGTCTCTGTGTACGACCATGATCCGATAGGGCAGGGTATCCAGGATGAACTGGGCGTCGGGGGATTCGGTCAAAGATTTTCCAACCTTGGGGGAAGGAACCAGCTTTTCCAGGACAGCCAGAGCCGCCCGGCGATTCATAAACCCTACGTCGGGCCTTTTTTGCAGGACCGTTTCCCGGAGGCCCACGTTGCCTTCGGACAGGTCGAACACAGTATCGATGCCATCCAGCGCGAGCAGGTCATCGATCCTGGTGGTCGCAAAAACCCCCACGTCTCGTGCCGTTTGAAGCTCTATGCCATCCGGATCTTCAGCGGCCACTCCCTTGATCTTGATATATTCGAGCCCGGGTGGAGCCGAACCGAAGTCCAATAGAAGACGTCTGCAGATTTCGGCGCCGTTTACAAGAACGACGCACAGAGGTTCGTGCTCCGGCCACCCGGGCCGCGTGGACCATTCCGGGCTGCAGGGTGTTTCACCAAAGGAACATCCCGCGTTCATCAATTTCATGGTTGGTTTCTCTTTTCACAGGGTCGCAGACAGGCGAAGCCTTTCGGCCACCTTCCGTTCCATGTCACGTATCACGGCAGCCAGAACCGGCCCCTTTTTGACCGGGCCGGAGTCATTCCAGCCCCGCGCCAGGGCGACACGTGTCTTCTCTCGAAACTCTTCCAGGCTGCAAGCCATCGACTGCCATGCAAAGAGCTTCTGAAGCACATGCCTCTCCGCCCCGGTGAGTTCCGTGGCTGTATCTATTTTACGACCATCACTTGTTTTTATTATCATAGTCGAATGCGACGCCTGTGGAGCGGCGTCTGATCAGGATCCTTATCATTATCGGCAATGACAGCAGAAATTCAAGAAAAAAACCCGGGAGAAAAGATTCATCCGGGTTTTATCACTCAGCGAAGAGGAAAAGTTAAAAGGACTAAACTTCAGGACGAGGCAACATGCCCGCGCGTTCGCTTATTTCGGGGACTCTGTGTTCCCACTCGATGGCCATCAGATGGACGCCACTCACCCCTTCCATTGCCTTAAATTCCTCGATCTGCTCAATCGCAAATCGGATGCCTTCTTCTGCGACGTTACCTTTACCGGCGCCTTGAAGGCGCTTGATCAACGAATCGGGCACATCCATACCAGGGACCTGCTTGGCCATGTACCGGGCCATACCAACGCTTTTCATCGGGGTGACCCCGGCCAGGATGGAGCACTTTTCGTGCAACCCCATATCTACGACCCGTTTCATAAATTCCCTGAATTTATCCATATTGTAAATGCACTGAGTCTGGACAAAATCGGCACCTGCAGCGATTTTTTTCGCAAGGCGATAGGGTCTGTAGTCAAACGGATCCGCGAAGGGGTTGCAGGCCGCTCCGATGAAAAGCCTGGGAGCGGTTTCGATTTCCTGCCCATTCAGAAATGTCCCTTCATCCCGCATGGTTTTGACCATGTTGACCAGCTGGATGGAGTCGATGTCGAAGACATTTTTTGATTCCGGATGATTGCCGAACTTTTGGTGGTCTCCGGAAAGACAGAGCATATTGCGGATTCCGTGGGCATAAGCCCCCAGGATATCGCTTTGCATCGCCAGGCGGTTTCGATCCCTGCAAACCATTTGAAAGTTGGGCTCGACGCCTTCCTGCAGAAGAATCAGCGACGCAGCCCAGCTGGACATGCGCACCACAGCGGTCTGATTGTCCGTTATGTTCACCGCGTCGACGCATCCCTTTAAATGGGCCGCTTTCTTACGAACCGCCTCGACGTCGGCCCCCTGAGGCGGCCCGCATTCTCCGGTGAAGGCGAAATGTCCGGCTCTCAAGACTTTTTCCAGGTTGCTTCCAGCTTTCAGGTCGCTCATTTCACCAGTTCCTCCTTGATCATCTTACGGGGCCCACCATCCCTGGCGGTGACCCAGCTCTTCGGCGGTTTGAACTCGATCAACTCGTCCGTTCGCTGCTGTTCCATCATCTTCTTGACGATGATGTCCCAGATGCAGTCAACGTCTTTCGAAATTTCGCATTTCCCGTTCGTGGAACCTCCGCAAGGTCCGTTCATAAGGCTTTTCGAGCATCTGGCAATCGGGCAGACGCCTCCGAAGTAGTGCACCACGCAGGTGCCGCATCCAGCGCAGCGCTCCGACCAAACGCCGTGTTCGACGGCCCCCCCCATGAACCTTGTATTGACCCCGGGATAAACTCGAGTCGAAGGATAGCGTTCGGCTATGAACTGCGGACCCACGCCACAGGCCAGGCTGACAACGGCATCGTAGGACTCGATGAGTTCTTCCAGTTCGTTGATGTATTCCGGGTCGCACTGGCGCTCCAGCGTATGGGAATCGGCGATAAATGATTTGTCGTTTCGGCGTGCAATACGAAGGGTCGAGGCAAGCACCGCGGCTTCCTTGGCGCCCCCGACATTGCATACCGTTACACATCCTTTACAACCTACAATCAGCACCCGGCCGGCGTCCTTGACCATATCGAGGATTTCACTCACGGGCTTGGGTTCGGCGACAATCATGATTGGGCACCTCTTTCGAAATTTTGGTTCACATCAGTCGATACAGGACCGATCGCCTGCAGCCTGTCGGTCATTTCTACGGCGGTTTGGACAAAACTACGCCCGCTTGCCGCGGATGTATTGAACAGTTCAATCCTTTCGGGTTCCAACCCAATTTCCTCAAGAATTTTTTTAACATGGGCCACCCTCTTCGCTGCTTTAACGACACCGGTTATGTATCGGCAGCTGTCCTCCTGGCAGCCGGCGACATACACGCCGTCGGCACCTTCTTCAAAAGGCTTCAACAAATGAAGGATTTCGATGCGTCCGGTGCAGGGTACGCGCACGACGGAAACATTCGGAGGGAGGTTCATTCCGGTACGGCCGGCAATGCCTGCGGCGGCCGAGGCACAGTTTGAACAGCAGAAAGCGACTATTTTCGGGGAAAATTCATTCATCGCATCATCTCCATCAACGATTAAATCTTTGACGGCGTCGTAAAACGTCCAACTGCTGCGTTACGCTTCATCCTTTGTCGCTGCAGCGTACGGTAGGTACGCCTCACTCCTCAGGATTCGTCCCGTTATGCGGGAAACGTTTTCCATAGCCGTCTCCTTTGTGACTTCTTACGAAACCATCAATCTTTGAAGGCCGGGTACTTACAAGGCGGCCTGCAAAAGGCATGCGGCCTCGGTAAGCATCTGGTCGCTGCAAAGGTTCATGACGATCGCTTTCCCGGGGCACTCGGCTACGCAGATTCCGCAACCCCGGCAACGTGCAGGATGGATGCTCGCAGCACCGATAGCCGGGTCTATAAATGGTACCCCGAACGGGCATGTACGCACGCAGGTGCAGCAGGCGGCGCATTTCTCGGTGTCCACTTCAGCGACCAATCCACCGACACGAACCGTTTCCAGATTGAGGATCTCGGCGGCTGCGGAAGCGGCCGCCCGGCCCTGAGTTATGCTGTCGGTGGTATCTTTGGGGTAATGGGCCAACCCGGCCATGTAAATTCCCTGTATCGTTGAATGAACCGGTTTGAGTTTTTCGGGTGATTCTGCGAGGAAACCGCTTTCGTCGACTCCGACCCTGAAAAGGGCGGCCGTATCCCGGAGGCCGTTGGGTTCGATGGCGCTCTGGAGGGAAACCAAACCTGCGTCAAGCACGATGTCGCGGTCCAGAATCAAATCCCGGACGGTCACCTTCAACCTTTCTCCGGCCGCCTCCACGATGGGCTTCCTTTCGGTTTCGTAGCGGAGGAACAGCACACCGGCATCCCGGGCTTCCCTGTAAATATTTTCCCTCCGGCCGAAGGTGCGCATTTCCCTGTAAAGCACGAATATCTGCATCCCCGGGTGACGCCGTTTCATGTCAAGGGCGGCCCGAACCGAAAAGGTGCAGCAGATATTGCTGCAGTGGGGGCGGGCAGGTTCCCTGGAACCCACGCACTGGATGAATACGGCTGTCCCGGCATCGGCGAAAGCATCGGGATCGGTGATCAGTTTTTCACTCAATTCGGACCAGAGCACAACGCGGTCATGGCTGCCGTACAGATATTCGTCGGGTTTGATCGGATCGGCACCTGTGGCGAGTATCGCGGCTCCGTGAGCGATTTCTTGTCTCCCTTCCGGCCCCTCCACCGCTGTCACGAAATTCCCGGGAAAGCCGGAATGTTTGACCGGCACCGTACCGGTCATAATCGAAATCAAAGGATTGGCTTCAACCCGTTCGGTCAGTTTCCGGAGATAGTCCTGAACATCGCTTCCCTGCCAAGAACATCTTACGTGCGCGGCATGGCCGCCGAGACGGTCGCGTTTCTCGATCAGCGTTACGGGAATATCCATTTCAGCAGTGGAAAGAGCCGCTTCCATCCCGGCCAGGCCCCCGCCGACCACCAGGGCAGATTTTGTCACCGGCATCAGGGTGAGTTCCGGAGCGGACATCAAGGCGACCCTGGCGGCTCCCATTCGGACCGCCTCCTCGACCGCAGTGGAGGCTTCCGTGTCCAGGGCGCTCAGATCCACCGTTTGGAAGAGAAACGGGTTTCTCCCAGAGCTTTCGAGTGCTTTTTCCAGCACAGGTGTGTCCATCTCGGGGGAACAAGCGGCATAGACCAGGCGACCTGCACCCGTTCGTTGAAGGTGGGCGGCGATCTCACCACGCAAATCCGCTTCCACTTCCGCACAGCCGAGTACGCCGGGAAGACCGGATGCGCGATGTTCTATCCTCGTTCCCAGCCCCGGCTGCATTCCCGGACAGAGCCTGTAGGCAACAAAAATTCCGGTTTCGTCTTCAGGGGGGGGCATTTCCGAAGGTTGTGGCTTTGGGAGCTTTTCCGGAGCGAGGAAAGCGGATACCTCGGCCACCACCGCCGCGCCCTGGGTGATGGAATCGAGCACCCCGGCCGGGGCTGTCAATCCACCGCAAACAAGAACTCCCGGTTTCGAAGTGGTGCAGGGACGAAAGGCTTCTTCGACGGCATAACCGTCTCCATCGAGTTCGAGCCCTGCTGCGGAAGCCGCTCTGACAGAACCCCGGGAGGGTCTTATCCCTGTTGAAAGCACAACCATGTCGAAAGTTTCTTTCACCAGGGTCCCGTCCTCTCTGACAAAACTGATCGAAAGGTCGTCTGTGCCCGGCACAGGGGAGACGGTGTGAACCCGGCAACGGATGAGGTTGACGCCACGGGCGACGGCTTCGTTGAAATATTCCTCGTAACCTTTGCCGTGGGCCCTCAAGTCCATGAAAAAAATATCGGTTTGGATATCTTCCGAAAAATCTTTTGTCGTTACCGCTTCCTTGATGGCATACATGCAGCACACCGAGGAACAATAGGCCGCATCCCCCGGGTTGATGGCTCTCGATCCGACGCATTGGAGCCATGCGATCTTTTTGGGGACGTTTCCATCCGAAGGCCGCGTGATCTTACCCTGATCCGGTCCGTCCGGCTTTTGCCTGAGTTCGTATTCGGCAGACGTGAGCACGTTCGGCAGAAAACTGTACTGGTACGTGTCGTGTCCCGAGGGATCGAATGGTTCGATTCCGGTTGCCAGGACAATCGCTCCAGCGGGAATTCGGGCTTGGCCGTCTTTCTTTTTTATCGTGACCGTGAACGCACCGGCTTGACCGGAAACCTGTGTTATTTCGGCGTTGGTGGTTACGTTTATCGCTGGATTCTGCATGCATTCTGCGATTTTGCGATCGATCTTACAGCAGGCGCACAGAGGATAAAGACGGTGGAGCGAAGGAATCATCCCCCCGAGAGAATCGGAGGACTCGATGAGATGGACGGTGTAGCCGGCGTCGGCCAGGGAAAGGGCGGCCTCGATGCCGGATGATCCACCACCGGCGACGATCACGGGGCCAGAGGGTTTTGTTTGAGCCATTTTGCGCATTCTCCTGGTTTGATCGGTTGATGCGGTTTGCGGTTGGTAATGCAGACACGTGATCCCGGCGGGAAAGATGTTGATATGCATGCATGACGCAGGCCGCGGCGTTTTTCTGACTACCTTGCCAATTCGGTAATATTAAATGGCATAACAGATAGTTGGGTGTCAAGCAAAAACACATGTTCCGGGCAAATGCTTCGAGCCCGTCTCGCCGGGGCGGTTGACACTTCTGACACGGGAAGGATAATATTATTCGACGTGTGCTGCCGGAGGGATGAGTCGATGCGGTACGCTGCGGGAACGATTTGTAATCGCGATGGTTCTCCACAGGCGTTGCGGAGAAGATCACGGTTGAAAACCGCTCCCACAGGTAGCGTACGGTTTTTTTCGGTGGGAGCGGATTTTAACCATGAAGACGCGTCGTCGGAATCGATCATAAACCGACGCCTTACGGGAATAGTGCCATGAAAGGGAAAAGGGAGGTTCTTGATGAGGGTTCGCAAAGCCGGAAAAGTCAACGAACGGATATGGTGCCTTGGAAGGGAGGAATCCTGTGTTTATCTTCTGCGGGGAGATGACCAATCCTTGCTTATCAGCGGCGGGACGAGCTATATCATCCAGGATGTGTTGGATCAGCTGTCGGATTTTGGGCTCACCCTTGACAGAATACATAAATGTTTGATCCTTCACGCTCATTTTGATCACATTGGCGTGTTTCCGTATTTCAAGAGAAAAAAACCTGAAATCGAAATCCTGGCTTCGGCGAGGGGATGGCAGATTCTCAACATGCCGAAGGCGATAACGACGATCAACGAATCGAGTCGTCGGGTGGCTGAGCGTATGGGAGCAGCCGATGTGTTGGATCGCTACGACCTCAGCTGGAGCCTGGATCTGGGTGGGGGTACGGTCCATGAGGGAGATCGTATTGATCTTGGGGGTGTTTCGGTGCATATCATGGAGACCCCGGGGCATTCTTCGTGTTCGATTTCGGCCTACGTCCCATCTCTTAAAGTCCTTTTCCCCTCGGACGGAGGCGGGATACCCTACCTGGACACGATTCTTCCGGCGCCTAATTCCAACTTCACACGATATCAGGAAAGCCTGGAAAGGCTGAGGACCCTCGACGTGGATATCTTATGCGCCGATCACTACGGTTATATCCTCGGCGAGGAAGCCAGGGGTTATATCGCACTGAGTGCCGAAACCGCGGCTGAACGCCGCAAAGAGATGGAAGAGGTTTATAAACGCACCGGAGAGTTGGACAAGGCTGCAAAAGAACTCACCGATGCTTTTTTTAAGGAATATACGGAATATATCATCAGCCCGGATATCATGCAGGCGGTTTTCCGCCAGTCCCTCCGTCATGTGGCGTCGGTGCTCGATGAGGCTTGAGCGCTTACCTTCTTCTCTGATTCTCTTTGTTGGCGTATGTGCGGTTTCGACCGGTGCTGTGTTTGTGCGGTTGGCCGAGGCACCACCGGTCGTCGTGGCTGCGTACCGCACCGGCCTGGCTTTTTTGATGCTGGCGCCGTTTGCCGTTGCAAAGGCAGGCAGGGAACTGGCCTTTCTTTCCCTGTCGGATTTTTTGCTTGCAGCGATTTCCGGTTTTTTCCTGGCATGCCATTTTGCGTCGTGGATCGCCTCTCTTGATTATACGTCGATCGCCAGCAGCGTGGTTCTTGTGAACACAAACCCGCTCTGGGTCGCCGTTCTGGCACCCTTTGTCACCGGGGAAACCATCGGCAGAATGAAAGCGGTGGGCATCGGCTTGAGCATCCTGGGAGCCGCCCTGATCGGGGCGGGGGATTTTTCCGTAGGCGGGAAGGCACTTTTCGGCGACATGCTTGCGGTTGGAGGGGGAATGGCTATGGCTTTGTACCTGCTCCTGGGAGCGAGGCTCCGCCCGAAACTTTCCCTTCTGGCCTATGTGACCCTTTGCTATGGCGTGGCGGCGGCGGTTCTCTGGGCGGCGGTCCTGGGGGCCGGGCTTCCTTTCTCCGGGCTGACGCCGCGCACGTATCTGGCCGTTTTTTTGCTGGCTTTTATCCCCCAGCTTATCGGGCATACCTGTTACAACTGGAGCCTGAAGTGGCTTTCGACGAGCATGGTGGCGGTGAGCCTGCTGGGCGAACCCGTGGGAGGGACGATTCTCGGCTACCTGATCTTCGGCGAAACGTTGACCCTGTGGAAGGCGGCAGGTGGAGCATTGATCCTGGCCGGGATTTACACCGCCGCTGTTTCCGAAAAAAATGCAGCATCCAGAGGCGCTTGAACCTTGATTTCCCCTAAATCCACCTTTGGTATTTCTCATGGAGAAATGAGATGGATTTAGGAGGTTGATCCCCCCTTGACAACGTAAAAAGCAGGATTATTTAAAAGAACAAGAGTCTCCGCCCATGGCTGTGAATGCCTGCCGGGCGGTTGTGAAAAGGATGAATTTCGATAGTTTGAGAGACTTATCAAACGTTGGAAGGAGGTGTCATATATGATCTGGAGAACACTTAGCGGTGCACCTGGCTTGAGCTGGATGAACCCCCTGGATGAGATTGAAAGGATGCGCAGACAGATGGAAAGGCTGAGCAGCGGGTTGAGCGCTAGATTCACCGGCGAGCCTGCCTCGGGTGTCTTTCCCCTGATGAACGTCACCGAAGATAAGGACAACTATTATGTCCGTGCCGAGCTTCCGGGAATAAAAGCGGAAGATTTGAATATCTCGGTCAGCGACGACAGCCTGACGGTCGAAGGTGAGAGAAAGCTGCCTGAGGAGAACTCCGGTGCCACCTATCACCGTCGGGAAAGGGATTACGGACGTTTCAGCAGAATCTTGACCATGCCGGGGGCCGTCAATGCGGAAGCAATCAATGCAAAAATGGCTGACGGCGTGCTTACCGTGGTGCTCCCGAAGGCCGAGGCTGCAAAACCGAAACGAATTTCCGTCAAAGCAGCGTAGCTTTTCCCCGGATTACGGAAAGGAGGTGTAACGATGGCTGGAACTGAAGAAAAATCCTTGCAGGCCAAAGAAAAGGCGGAAGTGAGCACGCCGGTCGAGCACACGAGGCCCGGTGTGGTCTTCCTGCCTGCCGTGGATATATTTGAAACAGAAAAAGGGATCACCATCCTGGCTGATATGCCAGGGGTGAAGGCCGGTGGTTTAACGGTTGATTTAAGGGACAATGTGCTGACCCTCGATGGAGAGGCTACGCCCCCGGAAGCGGAAGGTGAACGGGAACTCATGAGGGAGTACAGGACCGGCAGGTACTACCGGCAGTTTACGCTTTCGCAGGTGATTGACCAGCAGAAAATCGAGGCTGATCTGAAAGATGGCGTGCTGAAGGTAAGCCTGCCGAAGGTGGAAGCCGCAGTGCCCCGGAGGATTTCGGTCAACGCGGTTTGATATCCACCGTGGGGTTTCAAGTCACTGGTTTCACGACCATTGAACTTTTTTGACTGGAAAATTTGAAATGCCTGGGCGGAGGACCGCTCAGGCATTTTATTTTCCGTTGCCTGCCGATTGTCGACGTCGCTGCAAAAAAATATTGAAATTTCATATAGCTGTTGATAACCAATAGACGGAGCAATGGGGAGCTTGTGGTAAAGGCGTTTTGCAGGTACTCGCGCTATCTGAGGATTATGAAGGAGGGCTCGGATTATGGATGTTGATTTATTGAATTATAAAAGGGTGCTCGTTGTGGATGATGAGCGTGACGTTCTTGAAACTTTGGAAGAAGTACTGTCGATGTGCGATGTTGTGAAAGCGCAAAGCTTCGAAGAAGCGAAAGATCTCCTCGAAAGCCAGTATTTCGATCTAGCGGTTCTGGATATCATGGGCGTTGACGGGTACAAGCTTCTTGATATCGCGACCCAAAGGGGAGTGCTCGCGGTCATGCTTACAGCCAATGCGCTGAGCCCTGAAGATACCGTGAAATCTTTCGACAAAGGCGCCGCCTCCTACGTGCCCAAGGAGAAGCTGGATGAAATGCCGACGTACCTGAACGATGTGCTGGAAGCTCAAACCAAGGGAAAAAAGTTGTGGTGGAGATGGCTTGACAGGTTCGGAGCCTACTACAATAAAAGGTTCGGGCGCAGCTGGAAAAATGTTGATCCCGAGTTCTGGAGAAAATTTGAAAACTGGCAATGATACCGTTCATATCCTTATAATCCATTGAAGATCTCTGGAAAGAATCCCGGCCTACAGAGATAAGTGCGTCGTTCCTGTCGGCCGGGATTTTATTGTCAGCCCACGGAAGCCCGCCTGCGCCCTATAAAGGGTATTGGTGGGTCCCATTTTTCAAGCAGATAACCCAGGCCGAAGAGAGCGAACCCTGCAATGCTGTATTTGAACGGCCCCAGGATCATCAGGCCCGCTATGATATAAACGATTCGTTCAAGGGGTGAGGATACCTTGGTCAGAAAACCCATCGCCCCCGCCTCAATGGCAAACATCGCGGCCAGCCCGGATACGATCAGATACATCACCCACCAGGCATTGGCCTGGAACAAATATCCCGGCATAAAAAGAAAATAGAAGGGCATAATGTATCCGCCGATGCCCAGCTTCATCGATTGCCATGCGGTTTTAAGCCATGGACTCCCGGCTATGGCTGATGCCGTGAACACCGTGATGCATACCGGGGGGGTGAGGCCTGATTTGATGGCGAAGTAGAAAATGAAAAGATGGCTTGCAAGCAGCGGCATGTCAAGGCCTTGCATCGCGGGGATCAACACGGCGGCTGCTATGACGTAGGCCGCGGTCGTGGTCATGCCCATCCCGAGGATCAATGCGGTGAGCATGGTGGCTGCAAGCGCCAGGACGATGCTCGTGCCGGCCAGCTCGATGATGACCTGTGAGATTTTCACGCCGAAGCCGGTGAGCGAAATCATCGTGACGGCCATTTGAACGCAGCTCATCATCACCATCAACCATGCCAAAGCCCTTGTAACCGCATGAAAATAGCCGTTCCATATCTCTTTCAATCTCTGTTTGAACGAGATGGGCTGTTTCATCAGCAGAAAGACGCCCATGGCCACCACCAGAGCCCAGGCCGCACAGAACTGCGGTGGAAGAAACATCGCCAGCATCACGATCAGGGTTCCTACCGGAAGCACGAAGGTGAGCACCTGACGCGGCCCCAAAACTTCCTTGATCTTCGGCATCAGATCGGCGGGGAGCTTCCCCAGCTTGTATTTTCCGGATTCAACCCAGATCCCCGCTGCGATTCCGAAAAAATAAATCAGTGCCGGGACGATGCCTGCCACCATGACTTTCACGTAGGAGATGTTCATGAATTCGGCCATGATGAAGCAGCCCGCACCCATGATGGGCGGCATGATCTGGCCGCCCGAGGAGGCTGACGCTTCAATGGCTCCTGCGAGGTGCGGTGGAAACCCGAGCCGCTTCATGGTTGGTATTGTAAAGGAACCCGTCGTCGCGGCGTTGGCGACGGAGGAACCGGAAAGCATGCCGAAGAACGAGCTGGAGATAACCGCGACATGACCGGCTCCCCCTCGAATTCTGCCCCCGGTCAGCTGGCTTATATCCATGAAGGTCTTCCCGACGCCGGTTGCGAACAGGACCGGCCCGAAAAGGACGAACAGCGCGATCAGTCGGCTGGTCATATCCGTCAGCAATCCCCAGATCCCTTCGGTCATCAGAAACAGCTGGTAGAGAATTTCTTCCATACTGAAACCGGCATGACTGAACCTGCCCGGCAGGTAGCTCCCTCCCAGCGCATAAGCTATAAAAAAGGCCACCAGAACAGGAATTGCGATCCCCAAGGCACGTCGTGTGCCTTCGAGAAGGCAGATGACCAGAACGCCTCCCATGACAAGCTGGTAGGTTTCGTACATTCCCGGAAAGCGCACAATGGATTCCCAGGCGTACATCAAATAGATGCATGGAGCCACACTTGCCACGATCAAAACGAGATCCAGCAACGACGGGGCATGGTTGGACCCGAAAATCAGTCTCCCGGCGGTTCCGCCCCGGCCCAGGGAGCCTGCGTGCATCGGGTAGATAAGGAAGACGATGGCCAGGCCGAAGCTCAGAGAAATCGTCCCTTGAAGCAGGGGATGAAGGGCAACGGTCAGTGCGGTGAACATTAAAAACAGGCTCCACACTGCAACGAGCAGATTGAGAAATATGCTCCAAATACCAGTAACATTACGCATAATTCACCTTCCCCGCAAGCTCATGCTGATTCGAAGCGTTGTTCAGACGGCGCAGTGGTTTTCGGGCTCCACCACGCCGTGGTCCATGGCGCAGTTCTCATTCCGGATGCTTCATACGGCGCATCCGGAGTGGCCTGAGGCGCCCTATTGAACGTTCAATTGTGCTTCCGCCACGCTTTCTTTATCTCCTTCCGCGGTTATCATGTAAGTGCCGGGTTTCGCCACCGCCGGCACAGCGGAATTGGCGCTGAATGCACCCTTGTCATCCGCAGTAACGGCTTCTACTTTCTGGGTTCCCAGCCCAATCAGAATGCCGTCACCTAGATCAAGCGTGATATCAACAACTTCATTGGGTTTGAATCCTCTTCCTTCGATTGTGATCGGCTTTTTAGGCTTGTCGGTGCATGGGTTTATCGTAATTGAAGGGTCGCCGGCGTTTGAAACCGCCGGAAATGCGGCTGCGATGAAAAACACGGCTGTACATATGACAAGAAGGCGAATAGCGATACCTCTTTTCATGTTCTCCCCCTTTCCTGGGATTAGGTGCTTGACTGCAAGAAGATACGCTCCACCGTCGTTGATTCTTTCAGGCGGTAAAGAAACAAACCATGTTATTTGGCCGGCATCAAATCCTCAGAGATGGAAACCCCAAGTTCATCCTTGTAAAACGCGGCCGCTCCCGGATGAAACGGGACGCCGAGTTCGAAGTCGAGAGCCATCTGGTACATCTCGTCGAATCGGCCTTGTTTGAGCGTGCTCAGGGAACCGACGATTTCACCGCGTTTTTCATAAACGGCCTTGACAATTTTGTTGACGACGTCATCGGGCACATCTTTGTGCACAAAATCGCTGACAACGTAGGCGAAGCTGAGTTGGTCTTCGGTCAGTGCATTAAATAGCCCTGCCGGTACCGTCATGCTGAGGCCGTGCCTGGGATATTTTTGATTCATTTTAACGATGGATTCTTTCGTTATCGGGATGATGTTGATGTCCATGGTGGATTCCAGGTCGAGTATCGCGGCGTCTTTAAAGCCCGCTTTGAACCATCCATCGACGACCCCCGATTTCAATGCATCGACGCTGGCCGCCAAACCCATCATTTTGTATTTGGGTTTTATCCCCAACGCGTCGAAATAGAGCTCTATGACTCTTCCGGACGTGGTTCCCGGGTTCATGGCGAACGAAAGTCCGTTGAGACCTTCCAGGGTGGTGACCCCGCTTTTTTTGGCGGTCAGGATGTGAATGGGCGTGACATAGCCTCCCCACAGGGAACGCAGGTCCGGCATCGGTCTGCCGTCGAAGTCGATGATCCCTTTATAGGCTGCGTACGCGGCAGCGGCGCTGGCCGGCCCCATCAGGATCGATCCCTTATGAATCCGAACGAGATTTTCGACGAATCCCCCGGTTTCGACAACCGTCACCTGGATGTCACCGGGGTATGCTTTATTGACCACGCCACCAAGGGCTACGGTGTTGGCATAAAGGCCAGAGCGGACGCTTGTGGCACCCCATTTGATTTTGATTTTTTTGGCAGCTCCGGCAGCTGTTGAAAACCCGAAAATGAGTGCGATTGCAACCGCCGAAAGAAAAAACGCCTTTTTCATGTTCATAAATTTCTCCTTTCAAAATAGGCTGATTTTGATGAATAAAATTTACATGAAAAACGTTTTGAATTAATCTTTAACCACCCCCCTTCGACTCTTTCCGGACGATTTAAATTTTTGGGGGAACAACCCTCAAAAATGTCACCGTACGCTGAAGTTTATAAAAGTCTCCAATACTTTGGGCGTTAGATTAATAAAAGTTAATACAAAAAAATACCGCGCAGCAGAAAGGAACAGGAGATGGAGCGGAAGATGATCGTTTGAGATTTATGCTCTGTCAGATAAATTGCTACTTAAAATAAATTTTTTATAATAAAACCATTAATTATATTTTAATTTATAATAGTAAAAATAATTAGCAATTATCAATAAACCCATAAATATTAATGACTGTACTGGAAGCCAATGTCAAGGGAAAAATCGGCACGCTGCAGGGGAATCCCTGTCGATAGGGATATTGCGCGGGTGGAAAAAATATCTTGACGCCGATGGATGGAAGTGCTACCTATAACATCGGCAAAAAAATACAAGTAAGATAGCAGTATCTTAACGTTTTTCGATTTTCGTTTTGTGTTATTAATTTGTTTTGAATATAAAAGGATTTTTATTGTGTTGTAGCTTTTAAATTGATCAGCTTGAGTTCTATACCGAATCTTACATATGAAAAAGCTGCAAACTTATAATTTGTTTTTTTTGTTTTCAGGTTTGATGCTGTTCTGGGTCGCAATGAGCGGTTATCTGGATGCCTTTCATATCGGCCTGGGAATCTTATGTGCCGGTATCGTCATTGCCTTTAATTATCGCCTCAAAACCTCGCGATTCTTCGATTTTGAGCTCGAAAGTCTACACAACCTGCGCGTTATCAATATATTTTTGTATCTATTCTGGCTGGCCTACCAAATCTTACTCTCAGGTTTCCGAGTTGCCTTCGTGATCATCAATCCGCGGATGCCGATTGAGACTCACATCTTGAAATTCAAAACCCGGCTTCCCCACGCCCAGGCGAAAATGGTTCTGGGCAATTCCATAACCCTTACCCCGGGTACCCTGACGATCGATATCGTCGATGATGAATTTACGGTTCATGCATTTACCCATGAATCCGCCGGCGATATCTTGAACGACAATATGCCCCGTCATGTTTTCCAATTGTTTTCTGATAAAAAGATCGACGTTATTTATGATGTGAAAACGATTTTATCATCGGATGATATTTGATGACCCATTTCTTTTTATATAGTGCTGTCGTTTTGACGATTATCATCGCAATCCCGTTGATTCGGGTGGTCAAGGGTCCGACGGTGTACGATCGTTTCGTAGGGGCGAATGCGATTGCCACGAAAACGATGGTTCTTATCTGCCTGATAGGGTTTTTGTTCGGCCGGATCGATATGTTTGTCGATATCACGCTGGCTTACGCCGTCCTGGGATTTATAGGCATCCTGGCCGTCGCGAAATACTTGACCTCAAGGAGATCTGACAGCGAATGATATGGGTCCAGAATATTTTGAGTATTCTTCTTATCTGCATGGGAATCTTTTTCATGCTGGTCGGAAGCATCGGGATCCTCAGACTCCCTGATTTCTATTCGAGAACGCATGCCGTCAGCATGTCCGATGCTCTCGGGATTTCTTCGGTGATGCTGGGGTTGATGGTTCATGAAGGTTTCACCCAGAATAGTTTGAAGTTGCTGTTGATCATCTTGTTTGTTGCCCTTTCGAACCCGATCGGTTCTCATGCGCTGTCGCGTGCCGCCTTTATCAAAAAGTTAAAGCCGCTGCTGACTGCCGAGAAGCAAAAGGACGAAGAATGAACTGCGAACTTGAGCTGATCCTTTATATTTTCCTCATCCTGCTTGCCGTGGTTGCGCTG
>Ga0068714_10003338_pt1 | contig 19152 bp, 14 predicted proteins | sample MTBNYHSulfiMetaG_FD_62988 | JGI IMG/M metagenome (GOLD analysis project Ga0068714, IMG submission 62988) | Enrichment culture microbial communities from rom New York Harbor, USA that are MTBE-degrading - MTBE-NYH (New York Harbor Sulfidogenic)... | ecosystem: Environmental > Aquatic > Marine >... | reverse complement strand
TAGCCGTGGCTTCCCCCATGCCCCGGCTTCCTCCGGTTATGAGTGCCGCTTTCCCCTCAAGGGAGAACTGAGAAAGTTCTATCATGTATCCTCCTTTCCGCAATTACAAGTTCCTGAAACAATAAGTCAGGCTCTGCGATGGTGTTAGCCCTGGCTCTTGTCGGTCAAGCCCAATATTTAGGTGACTAGAGAACGGGCAAGACATCCCCGGGCAATTTCAGGTCAATAACCATTGTGCGAAAATCTCACTAATAGTATTCCGAAGGCACCGTAAGGGTACTGTGAGCCATTCTACCAAACTGAAGAGCTAAATACTATCTCAGCTTCGCCACAGGAGACCGAAGCCGAACCGAAACCATCAACCAGCCTCTGAACATTTCATCTTAATGTTACGCTAAAGAAACGAGTTCGCATCCTTATTAGCTACTAATAGTCAATAGTTTTCTAGGCGGTCCATCATCGTAATGGTCTTAGCTGCCCTGGACAGAGCTTACAAGTGTAGACGATATAGTCGCGCCTCAACAGGATCTCCTGCAAAGAATATGTCAGTTTTTCTCCGAGGATTCTAATCTCATCTGAAAGAGGCTTGAGCTGCGATTCAGCTCCTGCCCTATATTTTGTCATCATTTCATGTAACGGTTTGACAAGAGCAAGTGCCTCAGTCGTAGAAACACTCCCTATATCGGCCGCAATTTGTCTAATTTCTGGGTCTTTGGATTTTTCTGCTTCTTGCCGGGTTTCCTCAAGAAGCTTCTTGCAGCTATCTATGTAGTTTTCCACTTTCTCTTTCCAACTTGAGTAGTCTCGCCATAGTGGGGGGAATGGCAAGTGCTCTCTTAAGGAGTTAAAGAGGGGGTTACCTTCAAGGACTCCTGTCGGATGAGACCCTGTTTCGAGAGAAATAGTACCAAACCAGGGTGTTGCCAGACTACCCTTCCAGTGCTCAATAGTGGTTCTGATTTCCGCCAGATGCTGGGCTTGGTTATCAGCCAGTATCTTGATTCTAGCTTCCTTGGCTTCTCGTTCCTTCTCGGCAAGGCCTAGATGCTTTCTTAGTGTTCTGTTATCTGATATGTGATACTTGTCTTTGAGTTCCTTGTCAGACAGACCCTTCTCCTCCAAATCTAAAAGCATCCTACGGCGTATTAGTGAAGAAATTTTTTTCATTTCTGTTACTCCTTTATTCCCATTTTTCTCAACGTAATATTACCACTACTTCCTTTTTCATGTCAATAGTGTATATGTATTTTTGTGCTTAAGATGTATGTGATAATTCCCTTGACATACATTATATTCTGTGATAGACTCGGAATTAAGAGGTAGCACCATTTAACATAGTGGTTAAAGCAATGGCGAGGTTGGAATTCAAAATCAGAGATGAATTGATGAAGCAGATTACAGCAGAGGCCGAGCTTCTCTGGCCTGGTGGGGGCATGATAGCCATTAGGCGGCTGATTCGAGATTGCCTGAGGCGGCTGTGGAGATACTGCGGTGGAAATAGTCGGTCTAGACATAGAGATGGATAATCACCTGATTGCCAAGACTCGCGAACTGGCTATACGATACTTTGGCGATGACAGTGAAACCTCTTTGGCACAAGTCCTCGAAGTAGCTTTCAAGATACGCTCTTTATGGTCGCACTCAGTAAACCAAGGGCAACTTGAGACCGATGAGGTAATTTCTACATGGGAGTTCCCAGGATCAACAATCAAGCAGGAAAATAGCGACAGTATACAAAATTGGCTATTCAGGAGGTGAAAAAACATGGTTCAAATACCAGAAGTTATGGACAGGGAGCGGCTCGACCGCTATATCAGCGAAGCTGCGAGAACAGCGGGCTATGAGGAAGAGTTCGGGGTTTCCGGATGCGATTTGAGCCTTAACCAGTGGTGGGTAGCGTACAACAGGCAGTCAACCCGGGAACAGGCGGAGAACGATCGTCTTGGGGAGTACTTGCTTACCAATGCGAGACTTGCCAAACAAAGCGGCGGCATTGTACCAAGGGAATATGTGATATACGATGCTGAGTCCAGCGAAGACCTAAATCGCCCCGGTATGAACTGGTTACGGAAAGAGTTAATAGCAGGTAGACGCATAGCCGGCATTGTTGTTCCTTTCCAGGAACGCCTGTCTACCAACCCTCTTCACCAGTTAACCTTCGAAAGAGAATGTGCTTACTACGGAGTCCAGGTAGTATATGGTGATGCTCCTGGGGGCGATGATTGGGCCAGTCAGACAACCAGGCTGATCCAGGCCCAGGCAAACGCATTGAGAGTTAAGTGTAACCGCGATAATGCCCTGGCTGGGAATATTGCCCGCGTTCTGGCAGGTAAAGCGCCGCCACACAGAGCGGCCTATGGCTACATTTACCGTACCGACAAGATCATTGAAGCTCGAACAGGCAGAGCTAAAGTACTGCGTGCCTGGTGGGAAGTAGACGAGCCGGGGCCCGATGGAGAGCCAATTTACGGTAGCTCAGCTTGGGTGGTGAGACGGATTTTCGTTTGGCTAGGAGATGAAGGTCGCACCGCCTACTGGGTTGCAAAAAAACTGAATGAACTCGGAATTCGACCACCCTACCAGAAATCTTGGGCTCCGAAAACTGTAATCAAGATAGCTGCTCGCAGATGTTACACCGGAAAGGCTGAATATAATGCCAATGGCCGTGTCCCAAATCCCGAAAAGCCACTGGGTGATTTAACTCTGGGTATAAAGAGAACTCTGGTACGGCCAAAGCCTGAAGGTGAGAAGGTGACTTTCGAGGTACCTGGTCTTATTACCGAAGAACAGTGGCTCAGAGCCAACAACAATCTCAGGGAGAGAGGACGTGGCCGGGGCAAGCAGGGCAAAAAGATACAGGCATTATTCCGAACCAGGATGCTTTGCCCGAAGTGCGGGAAGCCGATGTCCGTCTTACTTAGAAAGAAAGGCAGTGACCAGGTGTATTACTATTGCCGGGCACATTACTGTTCATGGTTAAGAACCCCTTGCACCTATAACCGTTTTGTTCCGGGAACCTGGGATGAAGAGACCTGGGAGGAAATCTGTGCCATGCTGAGCAGTGATGCCTGGCTGGAACAGCAACTGACGACGGAATTATCTCAGAGTACAGAACTGGAAAAGCTCATCAGACTGGAGAAACTGAAAATCAGTCAGGCAAAACTCCGAATCAGTAAAGTTCAGGAGGGCTGGGAAAAGGGCTTCTACGCACCTGAGGAAGTACAAGTTAAGCTTGCCGAACACCGTGAAACCATTGCTAGAACCGAATCTGAAATTGGCAGGCTTCGTGAACAGTTGTCAAAAAGTGGTCTCAGCGTCTTCGAGGCTGAGCTACTGCGGCAGGAGCTTAAGGAACTCCGTGACCGAAATTTAATAGAGTCAACCTTCGAAGAGAGGGTCGATTTGGTTGCTAAGCTCGGAATCAAGATTCTGCCGTCAGAGGACCTGAAATCGAGGAAGATATTTTGCCGGTTGAACCTTGTTAAAGAAAATAAAGAGAGGGAGCAAGCTGGTTCTGCAAAAGTGACCTTTGGTGGAGCTGGGGGGATTCGAACCCCCTACCTCCTCCGTGCAAAGGAGGCGCTCTCCCAATTGAGCTACAGCCCCATTTATAGCGTATTATACCAGTAAAAAATCCCGTTCACAATCTGCGCGGTGGGCTTTAACCTACACTCTAGCCTCCCCTGGCCAAGCTTAAGATAGCCGGTTTACTTATCTTTCATGTAGCCATTAAGCCCAGGAAGGTTTATAATGAGGCACTATCTACAGCATGGAGCAGGAAAGAATATTCCAGAATGACAACCCTGCATATCATTACGCTGCTGGGAACGGGTATTGGCGTTGGCTTTGCTAGCGGTCTTCTCGGCGTCGGTGGTGGCTTTATCATGGGTCCTGTCCAGTATCTGGTCTATACCAATATGGGCATGCCGACAGACTTAGCCATAAGAATGGCTTTTGGCACCAATTTACTGGTTATTTTGTTCGTGGCTATCAGCGGTGCCTGGAGACATCACAGGAATCGGGCAGTATGGTGGAGAGCAGCTATCATTATGGGTAGCTGTAGTTTGGTTGGTTCCTTTATTGGAGCCACTGTTACCACCCACCTGCCGGGGGAAGTGCTAAAGATAGCTTTCGGCGCGATAATTTTAGTGAGCAGCATCTGGATGCTCACTGCCCGGCTGCCGGAGGTTGACGAGGAACCAAGGAGCAACCCGTGGCTATGGGTAGCCTGGGCGCTACCCATAGGTATCATAACCGGCCTTATTGGAGTTGGTGGCGGGATAGTGGCCGTGCCGGTGATGACGCTGGCTCTCAGGTTTCGAATGCATAACGCCGTAGCTACTTCTCTGGGGATGATGATACTGACCAGTGCTGGCGGTGTTATTGGCTATATCATAAATGGTCTCGGCGTCCCGGATTTACCAGCCTATTCTATAGGCTATGTTAACCTGCAATCATGGTTGCTACTGGCAGTTACCAGCATCGGCATGGCACAGGTTGGGGCAATTACTGCCCACCGTCTACCAGCCAAACAATTAAAGTATATCTTTATCGCCCTGATGTTCTATATGGGACTGAAGATGCTCGGTCTCTTTGACTGGCTGGGCTGGCCAATATAATAAACGCAGCTAGACGTTAAAGAGAAAGGTAATTACATCACCATCCTGCACGGGGTAGTTCTTACCTTCCAGCCGCAGGACGCCGCTCTTTCTTGCCTCAGCCAGACTGCCGCATTTCATCAGGTCAGTAAAGAAGATTACCTCAGCCCGGATGAATCCCTTCTCCATATCGGAGTGAATTTTGCCCGCAGCTTTCACAGCTTCAGTGCCAGCGGGAATGGACCAGGCCCTGACCTCATCCGAGACTACCGTGAAGAACGAGATTAGACCGAGCAGTTCGTAAGATAGCTTGATGACACGTTCCGCGCCGGGTTCCTTTATCCCGAAGTCGGCACGTAATGACTCAGCCTCGCTATCTTCCAGTTGAGTTAGCTCCATCTCCAGCTCACCACACATGGTAGTAACACGCCGTTTCGGTCGGGAATAACGCGAGTTCAGTTCCGCCGCTAACGATTCTGCCTCACCCAGCTGGTCTTCCCCGATATTGACCACTATCATTAGTGGTTTCGACGTGAGCAACTGGAAACTGGCTATAGTTCTGGTTTCCTCGGCAGTTAGAGTCAGTTCTCGTACGGGAATATCCTTTTCCAGGTCCGCTTTAAGCTTCGCTATCAACTCTTGCTCCCGCAGCAGACCCTGACGCTCGGCTGGTTTGGCTCCCTTTAGAGACACCTCAATCCTTTCCAGCCTTCTCTCCAGTAAGGCCATGTCTGAGAAGGCCAGTTCCAGGTCCATATTGGTGATGTCACGGTCTACATCCAGACTGCCTTCAATATGGGGTATGGTTTCATCACGAAAGGCCCTGACTACATTTATAAGAGCATCTACATTGCTGAGCTGAGCGAGCAACTGACCACCAATACCCTTGTCCTTGACCAGGCCCTTAACTGAAGCACCGATATCCGTGTAGGTTACGGAAACCGGGACTGTCTTCCTGGGATGAAGTATTTCAGTCAATGCTTGCAGGCGGGATTCTGGTACGTGGGCCGTCCCGACATGCGGGGCTGAGCCCTCCCGGGTAAATTTACCGGTATCAGCCTTCCCTTTGGTCAAAGCATTGAAGACGGTCGTCCGACCGCTCTTCGCCAGTCCAACAATACCAATATCAACACTCATTACCCATAACTGCAGGACCTAATAATAGTCTGACAACTGTTAATGCCCTGATCTTACTATGTCCCTGGCGTGTTTCAGGGCAAGCTCTCTTTCTCTCTTGGTTAATTGTTCGTTGGCCGCTAAATTCAATAAGGCAAGAAGCGCATCATGGGTACTGATGTTACCAATTGAATTAATAGCTTTGGTCCTGATATCAGGAGGATATCCCAGGTCAGAGGCAAGACTAACCAGCTTCTTTAAGTCATTAGATTGTTCGGCCATCTTCATTCCTCCTTATTTGCTTATCTCACATGAGCAAGGTAGGACTTTTCCCGTATTTTACTCCTCGCGCCCGTGTTCTTCAATAGCTGCTATTGTGTCGTGACTATCGCCTCCAGAGGGGATACGCCACAATGCAAAAGAAGGTAGCATTGACGAGCCTTTTACTCTCAGGGTATTATTAGGCGTCGGCCAACTATTCTATCACTGCTTGCTGTAGGGCGCACTATATTGACCATCGAGGAGAGATGTTACGGCTAGCGACAGGTTAGAAGAATTTACCTCGATATTCTATCCCAAATCACACGCTGTCATCGGGGCCTCAGCTGATGTCAGGAAATTTGGTGGCAGGTTCCTGAACGTGCTGCTGTCCTTCGGCTACAGTGGCAGGGTCTACCCGGTCAATCCACAGGAGAGTGAGATTCAGGGGTTTAAGGCCTATGCCAGAGTTAGTGACATACCTGAGCCGGTTGATTTCGCCACCATTACCGTTCCGGCTCCGGCTGTACCTGAAGTTGTTGAGGAATGTCTGGCCAGGGGAGTTAAGGCGGCTCAGATACTTACTGCCGGCTTTAGAGAGGTCGGCGAAGAAGGCCAGAAGCTGGAAGACAGGATAGCCGCAACTGCCGCTAGGGGCATCCGTATCATCGGGCCTAACTGCTTCGGGGTGTATTCTCCAGGGGGCGGACTGACCATACTGCCGGGTCAGGATTTCCCCAGGGAAAGTGGGCCGGTGGCCTTTATCAGCCAGAGTGGTGGTCTGGCCGTGAGAGTCCCGCGCCGGGCCAGCGGCTGGGGAATCAGGTTCAGCAAGGCAATCAGCTACGGTAATGCCTGCGATGTGAACGAGTGCGACCTGCTGGAATACCTGTACCAGGACCCTGAGACTAAAATCATTACCGGCTATATTGAAGGTGTCAGAGATGGTTCCCGCTTTTTCAAACTTCTCCAGAAGGTTACCCGGGTTAAGCCGGTTATCCTCTGGAAAGGCGGGCTGACTCAGGGAGGAGCCAGAGCCGTCCATTCCCATACTGGCTCACTGGGTGGTGCGGAGGCAGTCTGGGAGGCGCTTTTCCAGCAGACCGGTGCTATCAGGGCCAACAGCCTTGAGGAACTACTTGATACCACCCTCGCCTTTCTGCACCTGGCTCCATACCGGGGGCGAAGGGTATCTGTCATTGGTGGTGGAGGTGCTATCACCGTGGCTGCCGCCGATGCCTGCGAGAGGACAGGGCTTTCCGTGCCCCAGTTCTCCAGCCAGCTACAAAAGAAACTGGCCACCATACTTCCGCCGGTGGGGGCCAGCTTCCGCAATCCGGTGGATGTTGCCAGCCCATTCCCACCACCACTGGTGCTCAAGGCGGTTCTGGAATCGGTAGGCGCTGATGACAGCGTGGATACAATAATCATCGATGAGCTAGAATTTTCCGGGGCCAGTGCCGGTATGAAGAATATTGCAGAGCGATTTGGCACTACCCTCAATGAAGCAGCTCAGGTCCTGATTGACATAAAAAGGACACTCAGTAAACCTCTGGTCATGGTGTTGGCCGTAGAAGCGACCGGGGCCGATGCCATCGAGTTTGAAGGTGTGCGGCGTAGTGTCGGCGATTATTTCCTTAAGGAGGGAATACCGGTTTTTCTTACCTTGGAGCGTGCGGCCAAGGCACTATCAAATTTTTTGAGTTACCACGAGCACCGGGAATCAGTTTCACAACGAGTCTGAGTAACCGTAAACCTGTATAACAAAAGCAGGATGTCCGCTGAATTGACACCCTGCTTCTTTCTTCGATATTAGGTTGTCGTTATCAGATGTTACGCGGCCGTTTTTTCTGTTTTCGGTTCAGGTTTGCCACCCAAACGACTTACCGCCGCGGCACATACCTTGAACTCGGGAATTTTGGAGACAGGGTCAAGCGCCGGATTCGTTAACCTGTTCACCGACGCCTCGGCATAGTGGAAAGGCATAAATATTATACCGGGTTTAACTCTGTCGGTAAGCAGAGCTTTAGTTTCTACCTTTCCCCTTCTTGAGCTAACTTCCACCAGATCTCCATTGCTTATACCCAGATTCTCGGCATCCTCGGGATTTATTTCAACGAAGGCTTCAGGGTACTCAGCGTCGAGGGTTGGCGACCTGCCGGTCATGCTTCTGGTGTGCCACTGGGACATAACTCTGCCGGTGGTCAGGATAAAAGGAAATTCATCGTCAGGATTTTCTGCCGGCTCTTTATATACGATGGGGCTAAACTTCCCCTTCCCTCTTGAAAACTGCTGGCTGTGCAGAATGGGAGTCCCCGGATGACTTTCGTCAGGGCAGGGCCACTGCAGCCCTCCCGGTATATTCAGCCTTTCGTAAGTGATACCGGCATACTGGGGGGTTACCTTTCTCATCTCCTCAAATATTTCGCCAGGTGAGGAGAAGGAGAATTTATCCTCAGCTTTCATTTCCCTGGCCAGGTCACATATAATCTCCCAGTCCGCTTTAGCTTCTCCTGGAGGTTCCACCGCTTTTCTGATGAGTTGCACTCTCCTGTCTGTGCCGGTGAAAGTGCCGTCCTTCTCTGCCCAGGAAGCCCCGGGCAGGATAACATCAGCCAGTTTGGCCGTTTCCGTCGGGAAGATGTCCTGCACCACCAGGAAGTCAAGGCTCTTGAGGGCTTCTTCCACATGGCTGGTATCAGGGTCAGAGACCATCGGGTTCTCTCCCATGACGTACATTACCTTAACTTTGCCCTCCGCAGCCGCGTGCAGCATCTCAACTACCGTTAAGCCTGCCTTTGGAGGGAGTTCAGCTACACCCCACACCCCGGCCACCTTTTTCCTTATCCCGTCGTCAGTTACTGCCTGGTAGCCAGGGAGAACATTGGGTAAGGCTGCTAAATCGCAGGCACCCTGGACGTTATTCTGTCCTCTCAGGGGATTTACGCCGGTGCCAGGTCTGCCGATGTTGCCGGTGAGCATGGCCAGATGTGCCAGCGATATGACGTTATCAGTACCCGTGGTGTGCTGGGTTATCCCCATGGCATAAAGAATAGCGGCACTTTTCGCCTGAGCATAAATCTCAGCCGCCTTCTCGATGTCTTCTTTACTGACCCCGGTTATCTTCTCAACCTCGTCCAGGGAAATGTTATCCAGGACCTCCTTGAGCTGTCCCAGACCCTCGGTTCTCTCGGAGATAAAGGCCTTGTCCTCAAGACCCCGGTCAAGGATTGATTTCATCATCCCGTTGAGCAGGGCAACGTCGCTGCCTGGTCTATGCTTCATATGGACATCGGCAAATTTTGACAGGTGAACCGCTCTCGGGTCGGCCAGGATAACCCTGGCACCCTTTTCCTTGGCCCTGGCTATCCTGCGGCCAACCAGGGGGTGCTGTGATGTGGTATCAGAGCCAATGATAAAGATGCAGTCTGCCTCTTCAATATCGGCCACGGAATTGGTCATGGCTCCGCTACCGAAGGCTGTGACCAGACCGGCCACGGTGGGCGCATGTCAGAGACGGGCACAGTGGTCGACATTGTTGGTGCCAATAACGGCCCGGGACAGTTTCTGAAGCAGGTAGTTTTCCTCATTGGTGCACCTGGCTGAGGCTAGAAAGGCCACCGAATCAGGGCCGCTCTTATCTTTAGCTTCGCCGAGCTTTTCCGCCACCAGCTTGAGTGCCTCCTCCCAGCTTACCTCTTTGAACGAGTCCCCTTCCTTCACCAGGGGTTTTTTCAGCCTGTCTTCGTGATAGATGAACTCGTCGACATTCCAGCCCTTGATGCAGAGTTTGTCCTGGTTTATGGGATGCTCGGGCCAGGGCCTTGCCCCGACTACGCTCCCGTCCTTGACAATCAGGAGAATCCCGCAGCCGGTACCACAATAAGTACAAATGGTAGGTACAAAACTAATCAAGCTCAACCCCCGTCTTTAACAAATCTTCGTCTCTAATCGAGGAAACAGGTGGTAGCGAATCTAAATCGAATCCCGCCTCGTAGTCAAAAAGCGGGCTCAATTCTTTATACAGCATATGATACAGCTTGGAAACAGGTATCCCCATGGGGCAGGCTGCCTCGCACTGGCCACAGTTAACGCAGCTATCACCCACGTGCATCAGTCTGGTAATGTGGAAGAGCTTCTCAGGAGGCATCTCTTCACCTTCGATGAGCATTCTACCGGGCTCAAGATAACAATCCGAGCAATAGCAGATAGGGCAGGAATTCCGGCAGCCATAGCACTTGATACACTTGTCAAACTGGGAAAGCCAGTACTTGAGCCTCTCACCCGGCTCCATTTTCATGAGTTCGCCAAAGTCTTGCTCCTGCCACCTGGCGGCTCTTTCCTTTATTGCGCTGATATCTGTTGGAGAGCCTTCGGTGCTGGAGATTTTAGCCGCTGAAAGAATCTCCTTACCCTTTTCGGTATTGGCCGTAACGGAGACCTCCCCCTTGGGCTCAAGGCGGAAGCTGACATCAGTCATGGTAGGGATAGGATATTCACAACGGAGGCAGCCGGGAGCCAGCATGTCTTCATCAAGTGGCTTTGACTCTCCGTCTATTTCCATATCTCCGGGGAAAACATAGATTTCGTTGTTTCCAGCCCGGTCTTTTACCACCCCGTAACACTCGATGCCGACCGTATAGATGTTTTCCAGATTAACCTGTTGCCTCTTGGCCAGTTCCACAAGCGCACGGGCGTCGCAGGGGCGGAGTACCATCCCGGTTTTCTTATCCTTGTCTCCGTATAGGGCCACCAGCTTGGCCAGGCTGCAGGGATAGTATGATATGGCCACCACCTTCTCCGCATCCTGCGGCTCGGTGATGAACAGCGGGAGGATGTCCACACTGGCCGGGTCCTGACCGAAGGCCACTACTTCTTCCACCAGACCTGCTTCCAGCATGCTGCGGACAATATCCTGGATTACCTTGTTATAGTTCTTCATTTGGCTACCTTGCTACCTTGAAGTTCTTTTCTCAGCGGGCTGGGACCAAGCTCCTTAATTTGCTGGGTAAACTCTTTCATCACTTCGGCGAAAATAGCTCCTTCCGCCGCTGAGACCCATTCCAATCTGAGTCTTTCGGGCTCAATGCCTATGACTTCCAGCACCTTCTTCACCATCATAATTCTTCTTCGGGTATAATAATTTCCCTTGATGTAATGGCAGTCCCCGATATGACAACCGCCGATGAACACGCCGTCAACTCCACTGAGAAACGCCTTCATGATATAGGTCGGGTCAACCTTCGCCGAGCACATCACTCTGATAACGCGCATATTGGGTGGATACTGAAACCTGCTCACACCGGCCAGGTCGGCACCGGCATAGCAACACCAGTTGCAGAGAAATCCCAGTATCCTGGGTTCGAAATCTTGCTTTTGCTCAACAGCCATCCTAAATTAACCTCACGAATAATTAGACGAAGGCCTTTACCTGCGAGACTATCTGCTCATCCCTGAAACCGGCTATCTGGCAGGCTCCGGAAGGACAGATAACGGCGCAAGTTCCACAACCCTTACAGAGAACAGGGTTAACCTCCGAAACGCCAAGCTCCTCATTGTAGGTGATAGCATTAAAATAGCAGGCCCGCACACATAAGCCGCAGCCCTGACACATGTCTTTGTCTATCTCGGCAACGTATCCTCCACTGACAACAGAGTCCTTGGAAAGCAAGACCGTCGCCTTGCCAGCTGCTGCCTGTGCCTGGCTTATGTTCTCCGAGATGGACTTGGGGTTGTGGGCAAGACCGCAGACGAAGACACCCTCGGTAGCAAACTCTACCGGTCGTAGCTTGACATGGGCTTCTAGGAAAAAGCCATCTTCGTTCAGCGGGACCTTCAACATCTTGGCCAGTTCTTCCCGGCCCTCGACAGGAACAACCCCGACGCTCAAGGCCAGTAAATCGGGAGTAAGAATTACCTTTCTCCTCAGTATCAGGTCAAAAACCTCAACCTGTAATTTACCCTTCTCACTGCTTACCCTGGGTTCATGCTCTTCATCATACCTGATAAAGACGACTCCCTTAGCCCTGGCCTCGCGGTAGAAGTCTTCTCTGAATCCGTAGGTCCTCATATCCCGATAGAGGATATATACTTTCGCCCGCGGGTTTTCCTCTTTAATTTTCAGCGCATTCTTCACCGCCTGGCTGCAGCAGATACGGCTACAGTAGGGTCTTTCCTTGTTTCTTGAGCCCACGCACTGAATCATGACCACGCTATTGAGTTTCTCGGCCGGCAGGGAATGGGTGGCGAGTTGCTCTTCCAGTTCTAATTGCGTAAGCACACTCTTGTCCTTACCGTACAGGTATTCAGTGGGCTGGTATTCTTTCCCGCCACAGGCTACAATGACCGCGCCGTGCTCAACTACCTGCTCCTGCCTGTTGCTCTCGATGGTAGTCTTGAAATTCCCGACGAAGCCATCGATTTCCTTAATCTCAGCATTGGTGAATACCCGTATCAGCTTGTTACCTTCTACTCTCTTTATCGTGTTTTTCAGCAGCTCCTGGACGTCTCCACCTTCCAGGGTGTGGTAAACTCTCCTGGCATTGCCCCCCAGTTCCCCCTCTTTCTCGACGAGGAAACACTCAAATCCCTGGTCGGCCAGTTCCAGAGCGGCGGTCATGCCCGCCATTCCCCCACCAATGACCAGCGCCTTATTGGTGACACCAACCGTCACTTCCTCCAATGGTGCCAGCAGGCGGGCTTTGGCCACGGCCATCCGCACCAGGTCTTTAGCCTTTTCCGTGGCTGCCTCTTTCTCATTCATGTGAACCCAGGAACACTGGTCACGGATATTGGCCATCTCGAAGAGATAGGGGTTTATGCCTGCCTCCCTTACCGTTTGCTGGAAGAGAGGCTCGTGGGTACGTGGTGTACAGGAGGCGACCACAACCCGGTTAAGGTTGTGCTCTTTTATCATAGCTTTTATTCTCTCCTGGGAGTCCTGTGAACAGGTGTAGAGGTTATTCTCGGCAAAAACGACTCCCGGAAGAGTCTTAACATATTCAACTACCTGTGGGACATCAACATAAGCACCGATATTTATACCGCAGTGGCAGATAAAGGCGCCAATCCTTGGCTCCTGTCCCATTACATCGAGTTCGGTGGGGTACTCTCTTTCTGTGACCAGACTGCCTCTGACCGTAGTCAGTGCCGCCTCAGCACAGGCCGCCGCACCACTGGCCTGCATTACTGTCTCCGGGATGTCCTTGGGGCCCTGGAAGACGCCGCAGACAAAGATGCCGGGACGTGATGTCTGTGCCGGTGCAAAGGGGTCGGTCTTGACAAAATCATACGAATTGAGCTCGATTCCCAGTTTCTCGGCCAGCTCCAGTGCTTTCTTGGGCGGCCCCAGCCCCACCGAGAGAACCACCAGGTCGAACTGCTCGGCAACCATCCCTCCATCTTCAGATTCATATCTCAGTATTAAGTTCCTGGTCTCAGGGTCTTCTTCCACGGCTGAAATGGAATGGATGAACCTTACCCCGTATTCGCTTTTCGCCCGTTCCATGTATTTGTCAAAGTCCTTGCCATAGGTACGCATGTCCATGTAGAAGATGGTACTGGTGATATTCTTGTCATGCTCCCGGGCAATTATGGACTCTTTAATAGCGTAAGTACAGCAGACTGACGAACAGTAGGGCCGGCCGCAGGAGACATCCCGCGAGCCGACACACTGAATGAAGGCTATCGCCCGGGGCCCCTTCTTATCCGAAGGTCTTTGCAGGTGACCCTGTAATGGCCCGGAGGCGCAGAGCATACGCTCGAACTGGATGCTGGTAACCACATTGGGGAACCGGCCAAAGCCAAATTCAGGCTTGAGATGTGCATCAAACTCCTCAAGCCCTGGGGCCAGGATAATGGAACCTACCTCTATTTCAACAATTTCATCCTGCTGCTCATAATCGATGGCCCCGGCGGGACAGACCTTCTCGCAGAGCTTGCAGGTACCTTTCAGGAAAAAGGCGCAAACTTCACGGTCGATAACCGGTACATTTGGCACAGCCTGGGCGTAGGGAACATAGATGGCCTTCCTTTTACCTAGATCTGCGTCGAACTCGCTATCTGCCTTCCAGGGGCACTTCTCCTGGCAGGTCCCGCAACCGGTACATTTCTCCATATCTACGGAACGTGCCCGCTTCCTGACCTTGACCTTAAAATTCCCCGCTTCGCCGGTAACGCTTTCCAGCTCGGTATAGGTCATCAGCTTGATATTGCGATGCCGGCCCGCTTCAACAAGCTTGGGGGAAAGGATACACATGGAACAGTCGTTGGTCGGGAAGGTCTTATCTAGCTGAGCCATTACCCCGCCAATGGCCGGGGACGATTCCACCAGGTAAACCAGAAAGCCCGACTCGGCCAGATCAAGGGAGGCCTGTATTCCACCCACACCTCCACCCAGGACCAGGACAGCCCCTACCTTGTTATTTCCCGGTTTCTTAGCGGCCGCTTTCCCGGCGGCTGCTTTTTTAGTTGTCGTCTTTCTGGCTACTGCTTTTGCTTTTGTGCTTTCTTTCTTCACCTTGTTTGCCATGACCCTTCTCCATCCTGCCCAGCACTATTTGCTATTTAGCGCACTTGCTACCAGAGATACGATGTCCATCACCTCGATTTCAATGTCCGGCCCCTTTTCCTCCCCTTTGTTTACCATGGCGCACTTGAAATGAATCTGGCACTTGGGGCAACTGGTGATAAGACAGTCGGCGCCGGTAGCCTTGGCCTCGAGTAAGCGCTCTACCCTTATCATCTTGGAGTACATATCACAGTTGGTAAAGGCACTGGTACCGCAGCAAATGGATTCTTCCCTGTTGTGTGCCATCTCAACCAGCTCTATACCGGGGATGGCCTTGATTACTTCTCTCGGTTCATCATAAACACCCAGGTGCCTTCCCAGCCGGCACGGGTCCTGATAGGTTACCTTTTTATTAAGCTCCTTGAAACTGAGGCTATTGTTCCTGATAGCCTCGGCGATAAATTCAGTAATATGCTGTAGCTCGCAGTCAATCTTCACAAACTGGGGATAGTCTTCCTTAAAGGTGCGGTAGCCTTCAGGACAGGCGAAGACAATCTTCTTGGCTCCGGATTCTTTAATCATGGCGGCGTTTAGTTCCGCCAGTTTCCTGAATGTTTCTACATTCCCGGTCCAGAACATGTCATGCCCGCAACACCGCTCGTCAGGAAGTAACATCGGCTCTATACCCGAAGAGTTGAGAATTTTGATAGCTGACTTGCTAATCTCGAGTGGTTGAACACCGGAATATTCAAAAATGGGGTCGAAATAGGGGGTGCAGCCGACCCAGAATAGCACCTCACCCTGGCTTACCGTGCGCAACTCATCACTCAACCAGTCCAGGCGATTCTGCTTGATGCCGGGGTTTGACATGAGTCGTATGAGAGAGTGTACGGTGCCGGAATGAGCACACTCTCCTTCTACACCGGCACCCGAGGCCAGGGCCCTCATTTTCTGAATAAAGAGGGGGTAGTCAACATCGGAGGCACACCTGAGCTGGCAGGCGCCGCAGGTTAAGCAGGAAAAAAGCTCCCGGTTGCCAACCAGGTCATCTTCAAACCCTAAGAGGGCGTTTTCTACCATCGCCCTCGGGGAATAAGCCGGGTTATACCTGGCGATAGGACATATACTTGAGCATTTGCCGCATTCCAGGCAATCATAGGTCTTGGTCTCTCGTACGATGTCCTCTAAGGTCAAGCTACCAGCTCCTTTCTGAAGGGCGAGGGCCCCAGCTTTTTAAGCTGGTCAACCATTTCCTCAACGACACGGGCAAATATGACACCTTCAGAGGTTGATATCAACTCGCGTCTCAAGCGCTCATCTTCCAGGCCAAGAGCGTGAGCCATTCTCTTCACCTTTTCAAACATGGCATCACACTTATCCGGGCCATTAAGATAATGGCAGTCCTGATGGTGACAGCCAGCCACGAGGACCCCGTCAGCACCGCCCTCGAAGGCTTTGAGAACATAGATGGGGTCGACCATGCCGCTGCACATCACCCTGATGATGCGCACATTTGGAGGATAGTGAATGCGGCTTGTGCCGGCGATATCGGCGGCCGCATAGGTACACCAGTTACAGGCGAAGGCTATTATTCTGGGTTCAAACTCACTCATTTTCTCTTAATCAGTCCTCGGTTAAAGCACCGACCATATCGAGTATTTGTTCCCGGGTAAAGTGGCGGATAGACATTGCCCCTGTCGGGCAGGCCACGGCACAGGCTCCGCACCCCTTACACAGGACTTCATTTACTGACGAGACCATGACGCCATCCTTATTGATGACTTTAGGGGCGTGAAAATCGCAGGTTATCTCGCACTGCCCGCAGCCGAGGCAGCGATCCTCATCGACATGGGCGACAGCGGATTCAAGGGTAATCCTGCCTTTGCTTATCAAAGACAGGACTTTGGAAGCGGCCGCCGAGCCCTGCGCCACGGTATCGGGAATATCCTTGGGGCCTTCGCAGCAGCCCGCGATAAAAATACCATCGGTGGGCGTGGCGACGGGGTCAAGCTTGACGTGTCGCTCCAGGAAGAAGCCGTCCGCCCTGCGGTTGATGCTAAAGGTCTTGGCCACCTTTTCCGCATCAGCGCGGGGCTGCAAAGCAATCGAGAGGATAACCATGTCCACGGGAACTCGTATTACCTTTCCCATAAGGGTGTCTTCAGAAATCACAATTAGCTTACCCTGCTCCTCATCGGTGATGGCACGGTCGGTAATCCTGGCTACCTTCCCCCTGATAAAAGTAACACCCTCTTCAGCCACGCGCTTATAGAACTCTTCGTAGCCCTCCCCGAAACAGCGCATATCAATATACATCTGATACACTTCAGCATTGGTCATTTCTTTGATGAGGTGGGCGTATTTCAGGCTGTACATGCAGCAGACACGGGAGCAATATTCGTGGTAATTCTGGTCACGGCTGCCGACGCAGTGGACAATAGCCACACTCTTCGGTTCACTACCATCCTTGAGGACAATTTTGCCGCCGGTCGGCCCGGCCGCGCAGGTCAGTCTTTCAAACTGGAGGCCGGTCAACACGTTATCATACTTACCGTACCCGTACTGCTTCATCACCGAGGGGTCAAAAGCGTCGTATCCGGTGGTCAGGATGATGGCACCCACTTCTATTTCAACGATTTCATCCTGCTGCTCAAAATCAATAGCCTTGGCCTCACAGAACCTCTCGCAGACGCGGCATTTCCTGTTCTTGAAGTAAACGCAGTGCTCCCGGTCTATGGTGGCCACATTGGGAATAGCCTGGGCGAAGGGAATATAGATTACTCGCCTCTCGTCCATGCCCTCCTCGAACTCGCTGGGCACCTTCCACGGGCATTTCTCTTCACAGACGCCGCAGCCGATGCACTTGCTCTCATCCACGTAGCGTGCCTTTTTCCTGACCTTGACCTTGAAATTGCCAATGGAGCCCGATACTTCCTCCACCTCACTATAAGCCAGAAGCTCAATAAAGGGGTGCTGTCCCACTTCCGTCATCTTGGGGGTCATGATGCACTCGGAACAGTCAAGCGTGGGGAAAGTCCTGTCAAGCTGGGCCATATGCCCGCCAATTGAAGGGTCTCTTTCTACCAGATAGACCTTTTGTTCACCGTTGGCGATATCCAGAGAAGCCTGTATCCCGGCAATACCGGCCCCGACGACCAGCACGTTCGGGTTAAACGGGGCTTCCTTGACTTCGAGTGGTTCGTGATGATGGACTCGTCTTACGGCTGCCCTGACTATTGCCTTGGCCTTCTCAGTCGCCACTGCTTTATCATCATGAACCCAGGAGCAGTGCTCCCGGATGTTGGCGTGTTCATATAAATAAGGATTCAGTTCAGCCGCCAGGCAGGCCTTGCGAAAGGTAAGCTCGTGCATTCTTGGTGAGCAGGAAGCCACCACAACTCGATTGAGTTTGTATTCTTTAATATCATCCTTGATGAGTGACTGTCCCGGGTCGGAACACATGTAAGCATAGTGGCGTGCTATCACCACCGAGTCCAGAGTCCCGGCATATTCTGCCAGCTTCTCCACGTCCACCGTGCCGGCGATGTTTAACCCGCAGTGGCAGATATATACCCCAATCCTCAGCTCATCCTTCTCTACAGCCATCTTAAATTGCCTCCAGGACTAACTCGGCAATATCTTTGAGCTCAATAGCTTCACCGTTGGGCACTGTTAACCGGCTATCCCCGAACATGGATAAACAGTAGGGGCAGGCTACCGCCAGCACCTCAGCTCCCGAATCGAGGGCCTGCTCTATCTTAATATCGGAGAACCTTTCCCCCTTCTTTGTTTCCATCCAGACTCTCCCGGCACCGCCGCCGCAGCAAAGGCTATCCTCACGGTAATCAGGAAATTCTATCAGTTCCACGCCGGGGATGCTGCGCAGGATTTCTCGTGGTTCATCATAGATGCCATTATGCCGTCCGAGGTAGCACGGGTCATGGTAGATAACTTTCTTATTCAATTCCTTGGTGAGCTTCAGCTTCCCATCTTTGATGAGTTCCAGGAGGTACTGGGTGGTGTGAACCACCTCGAAGTCACCGCCAAGCTCAGGATACTCGTTCTTGAAGGTATGATAGCAGTGAGGGGAACCAACGAGGACCTTTTTGACGCCGCTTTCACGGAAATTATCAATGTTTGTTTGAGACAGGCTCTGGAATATGTCTTCATGTCCGGCCTTGCGAATGGCCTCTCCGCAACAGACTTCCGCAGTACCCAGAATACCGAAATCTATTTTGGCCTTCTTGAGAATGCTTACTATTGCCTGGGCTACTCCCCTGGCCACAGGGTCGTAACATGGGATACAACAGGGGAAATACAATAGCTCGGTGCCGGCGGCGAATGTCTTTATATCCAGGTCTTTGGCCCAATCAGCCCGATTTTCTGACGGCTCTCCCAGCGGATTACCCGTACCCGAAATATTTTTGGCGGCAAAGCGGAGTGAATCGGGGACTTTGCCCGCTCCCAGCCCGGCTATAGTCCTGCGGAAGGACCTCATAATGTCTATAATATCGACGCCGCGGGGGCAGACCTGAACACAGGCCCGGCAGGTAACGCAGAGCCACATATCCTCTTCTTCAAGGTCAGTCAGTCCCAACTGGGCCTCGTGGATTAGTTGGCGGGGAAGAAAACTTCTGACCTGGTTCCAGGGACAGGTGCCAGTACAGAGGC
>Ga0068714_10003334_pt1 | contig 19176 bp, 18 predicted proteins | sample MTBNYHSulfiMetaG_FD_62988 | JGI IMG/M metagenome (GOLD analysis project Ga0068714, IMG submission 62988) | Enrichment culture microbial communities from rom New York Harbor, USA that are MTBE-degrading - MTBE-NYH (New York Harbor Sulfidogenic)... | ecosystem: Environmental > Aquatic > Marine >... | reverse complement strand
ATGGTCTCCTCCTTCTCTCGTTCAGATAGGAAAGTTCTTCCTCCCTATCTTGGCGCAATGTGACGCCGTTGTTGAAGAGGGAGGAGACCATCTCATCGCCCTATCCGGCCAGGGCGCGCTCCAGGCGCAGCAGGAGATCCCGCCAGGGGGTCATTGCGGTGGCCGCACCGAGCAGCACGCCGAGGCCGTTGGCCCCCATGTCGGCATATTCGAACCAGCGCCCGTTCAGATCCTGCAGGAACTCGAGCGACACCCCCATCAGCACCAGGAAGATCGCGTGCAGCACCAGCCAGGCCCGCCGCTGGTAGAGCTGTACGAACCAGCCCATCAACGCCCCGTAGGCCAGCAGGTGTCCCAGCTTGTCGCCATAGAGCAGCGCGGTGCGGATCGGCGTCGAGGTGAGCGAGAGGTAGATCACCGCACCCACCCCTGCCCAACCGAGCAGGAGCCAGAAGGCGGAGAAGCGGAACGGATGCATCAGAGATAAATCCAGAGCAGCACTGCGCCCAGCGCCAGGCGGTAGAGCACGAAGGGGAACATGCCGATGCGCTCCAGCGCCTTGAGGAAGAGGTGGATGCAGAGATAGGCGCTGAGGGCGGAAAGGGCTGCGCCGAGCAGCAGCGCGGTCCAGTCCACGGGCAGCGGCGACTCCGCCAGTTCGATGGTGTTGAGGCCGCCGGCGAGCAGGATCACCGGGATCGAGAGCAGGAAGGAGAAGCGCGCCGCCGCGGCACGGTCCAGCCCCACCATCAGCCCGGCGGTCATGGTGATGCCGGAACGCGAGGTACCGGGGATCAGCGCGATGGCCTGGGCCACGCCGATGATCACCACGTCGCGCCAGCCGATGCTGTGCTCGTCGCGCACCCGCCTGGCCTGGGCGTCGGCCCACCACAGCAGCAGGCCGAAGACGATGGTGGCCACGGCGATCACCAGCGGCGAGCGCAGCGAGGTCTCGACCACATCCTTGAACAGCAGCCCGGCCAGCCCCACCGGGATGGTGCCGAAGCCGACTGCCCACGCCAGGTTGCTGTCGCCGACCCGCCGGCGCTGCACCAGCGAGGCGACCCAGTCGCGCAGCATCACGCTGAGCTCGCCGCGGAAGTACCACACCACCGCGCTCAGGGTGCCCACATGCACCGCCACGTCGAAGGCCAGCCCCTGGTCCTCCCAGCCGCCCAGCGTGGGGAAGAGGATGAGATGCGCCGAAGAGGAGATCGGCAGAAACTCGGTCAGTCCCTGCAGCAGCGCCAGGATCACGATTTGAATCAATTCCATTGTTTATCCCTAATAAAAAACCTTTCAACGCAAAGGCGCAAAGACGCAAAGGGCGCAAAGAAATTGAAGTGAGCGTTTGGGCATGTCGGCTTTTCAAACGTGCAGCTACGGCAATGCCTGGTCATTTTACCGACCACGATGAATCACATAAAAGTACTTTGCGACCTTTGCGTCTTTGCGCCTTTGCGTTGAGATCTTTTTAACCGCGTTTCTCCGCCACGATATGCGCGTAGCGTCCCTCTCTCATGATGCGGCTGTGCAGCACCGCGAAGCCGCTCATATTGAGCATGTAGATCAGGTCTTCGCGGCTGAAGCGGTTGTGCTCGATGAAGTGGGTGAACAGGTCATCCAGTTCATCCACCGGGGTGTCGCGTCCGAACACCCGCGCCTCGTCGGTCTGGGCGCGGATATAGACCTCCAGCGGCGCGCGCACCCAGTCGAGTATGTAGAGCCGGCCGCCGGGCTTGAGGCAGCGCTGCATCTCCTGCAGGGTGCGCAGCGGCTGGCTCATCTCGTGCAGCACCACCGAGGCCATCGCCGCATCCACCGAGCCGTCGGCCAGCGGCAGGTGCGGGTCGTGCAGATCCTCGGCAATGATCTCACTGCCCTCGGGCAACGGCTCCTGCGCCGCCAGCATGTAGGGGGCGCACTCGACGCCGACGGCGCGCAGCCCGGGGGTGCGCCCGGCCAGCGCCTTGACGAACATCCCCGGGCCGGCGCCGAGGTCCAGCACCAGCGGCTCGGCCGAGTAGACCGGTTCGATCCACTTCGCCCATTCGGCCCAGAAATCGTCGTTGAAGCGCTCGGCAAAGCCTTGCTTCATCATCTCGGCAAAACGCTCACCGTCCCGGTGGTGTTTCGCCAGCATCGCCTGGGTTTGCTGCAATCGCTCGGACATGACTCCCTCGCTCATCTCGCTGCTCAATGAAAGCCGGCCATGATACCGCCTTTACGCCGCGGGAGCAGCCACCGCCCAATCACAAAACATTCACCGTGCTGTAACACGCGGTTCATCCCGGCGGCCTAGGCTTGTTTCGACAACCCGAAGAGAAGAGGAAAGCGTCATGCAGGAGATCGTGCAAAGCTACAGCAGGGCGACACCGCACCCCGATCAGGGCTACATCCGCCTGCTCGAGGAGATCGCCTACCTGGAGGCCCGGCTCATCGCCATCGGCCACACCGGCGACTGCGCCTACGAAAAATCCCTCGCCCGCAGCTACACCGAGCTGCTGCGCGCCCGCCGCCGCCAACTGGCCACTATCTAGGTCAGAGCCTGCCCCGCTCGTCGCGCAGGGCAAACCCCTGCAACGGCCTCTCCCACCCCCGGCCAAGCGCCATCACCTTGAACAGCTCCCCCATCTCGCCCGGCATGGTCAACCGCTTGACCTGTGCCGCCAGGGTGAGTTGCCGCTTCACATCCCCCTCGGCCTCGGCCAGCAGCCCGGTCAGGCCGTTGGCGACGAGGAAGTTGGCCTGGCTGGTGTAGCCGCGCACCGCCAGCCCCGCCGCCAGCGCCGCCTCGGCCACGGCGGTGAAGTCCACATGGGCGGTGATGTCCTGCAGGCCGGGCAGGATCAGGGCATCGTCGTGGGCGCGGTGGCGATAGTGGCACATCAGGGTGCCGCGGTTGCGCTGCGGATGGTAGTACTCGCTGCGTGGAAAGCCATAGTCGATGAGCAGCGCCACCCCCTGCCCGAGAAAATCGCCGATGCTGTGCACCCAGTCCGCGGCGCGCAGGTTGATCTCCGACTCGTAGCCCTCGCCAAGCGCCGCCTGCTGCCGCAGCTGCGACAGGGCCGCGGCGAGTTCCGCTCCCGGCTCACCCTCGCGCAGGGCAAACCCCTCGCCCTGCCGCTCCACGAACAGCTCGCGCGGCTCGCCGCCGGCGATACGGAAACGGTGCGCCGGCATCGCATCGAGCACCTCGTTGGCCAGCACCACGCCGCGGAATCCCGCCGCGGGCAGCCCCTCCAGCCACTCGACCCGCCCCGCCAGCTGCGGCACCTTCTCCCGGATCGTCTCCTGCTGGCGTGCGCGCAGCTCGGCGCTGAGCTCGAGGATGCAGTAGCGCTCGGGGAGGCACTCGAGCGCCGAGAGCTCCGCCAGGATGTCGGCGGCCATCACCCCGCTGCCGGCGCCGAACTCCAGGATCTCGCCCCCGCCCAACCCATCGAGCACCTCGCGGCACTGCCGTGCCAGGCAGCGGGAGAAGAGCGTGGAGAGCTCCGGCGAGGTGACGAAGTCCCCCGCTTCGCCGAACTTGCGGCTGCCGGCGCTGTAGTAACCCAGCCCCGGGGCGTAGAGCGCCAGCTCCATGAAACGGTCGAAGCCGAGCGCCCCGCCCGCGGCGTCTATCTCGCCGCGGATCAGCGCCTGCAGTCTCTCGCTGTGTGCCAGCGCCTCCGCAGACGGCGCCGGCAGATCGCGCACCGAGGCACCCTCCCCCTTGAATCCGCCCGGTTTACCCTCAGAAAACATCCATCCGTCCAGTTAGGTCAAAATCCAGCTACTCGCCGGATCGAGAAAAAAAAACCGTTCACCACGAAGAGCACGAAGCACACGAAGTATCTCCGGCCAAAAGGTATTCACCCTCTTCGTCAGGGCAAGAGCATGATACGAAAAGCCCGGTGTAAGTCCTTGTTATCGGGTCGCAGGTCTCAGGGATGCGACCTTCGAGCATACAGGGATGCCCCTGCTCTCTTCGTGCCCTTCGTGTACTTCGTGGTTAATCGCTTTTATCATCCGCAACACCAACAGCAATCGGAGCAGCCTGTGAGCGAGCATAACACCCTGAACGGCAAGGTCGTCCTCATCACCGGCGCGGCGCACCGCATCGGCGCCGCCACCGCCCGCACCCTGCACGCGGCCGGCGCCAACATCGTGCTGCACTACCGCAGCTCCAGGGCCGGCGCCGAGGCGCTGCAGGCGGAGCTCCAGGCGGTGCGCGCCGACTCGGTTGCGCTGCTGCAGGGCGACCTGCTCGACACCGCCGCCCTGCCCGGGCTGGTGGCCCAGGCCCACGTCGCCTGGGGCCGGCTCGATGTGCTGGTCAACAACGCCTCCACCTTCTACCCCACCCCGGTGGGCTCGGTCACCGAGGCGCAGTGGGAGGACCTGATGGGCTCCAACCTCAAGGCGCCCTTCTTCCTCGCCCAGGCCGCCGCATCGCACCTCAAGACCGAACGCGGCTGCATCGTCAACATCGTCGACATCCACGCCGACCGCCCGCTCCGGGAGCACCCGGTCTACTCCATGGCCAAGGCGGGGCTGGTGATGATGACCCGGTCGCTGGCCTGCGAGCTCGGCCCCGAGGTGCGGGTCAACGCCATCGCCCCCGGCGCGATCCTCTGGCCGGAGAACGAGATGGACGACACCACCAAGGCGCGCATCATCGAGCGCACCTTCCTCAAGCGCCAGGGCAGCCCGCAGGACATCGCCCGCGCCGCCCTGTTCCTCATCCGCGACGCCGACTACACCAGCGGCCAGGTGCTCAACGTCGACGGCGGCCGGTCGTTGAATTCCTGAAAAGGCAAAACCTTTAACGCAAAGGGCGCAAAGGCGCAGAGAACGCTAAGGGTATTGTTGCTGTCCGACTGCTGCATCAGCAGGCCCTGATGGGTTAGCGTGGTTTCACATAAGGAACCTAACTTTACCCAAAGGAGTTGCATTCATCCTTCTTTGCGACCTTTGCGTCTTTGCGCGACGTGCATGGATGCACTAGTGCCGCGATGGCAGGATGCCAATGAGCGGCCCTTTGCGTTGAAAGCTTTTATCCAAAATCAAATCCCACCGGCCAGAGCGGTTGCTTCTCCTTGTCGAAGGCAGCCCACAGCTCGGCGTAGGTCTGCTGCAGCACGGGGTGCTCGAGCTCCGGGGCGATCTCGGCCAGCGGCCAGAGGACGAAGGCGTTTTTGGTGATCTCCTCGCGCGGCAGTTCGAGCTTGCCCTGCTGCAGCAGCAGCTCGTCGTAGAGCAGCATGTCGATGTCGAGGGTGCGCGAGGAGAAACGCGGCCCTTCGCGGGTGCGGCCGTGGGCATCCTCGATCTCGCGCAGCACCCGGGCCACCTCGAGCACATCCAGTTCGGTGTCGAAGGCGGCGACCAGGTTGTAGAAGTTGTCGCCGTCGAAGCCGACCGCCTCGCTCTCGTAGACCGGGGAGAGGGTCAGTTCGCCGAAGCGCTCCTGCAGGTCGGCCACCCCGCCGCGGATGTTCGCCTCGCGCTCGATGTTGCTGCCGATGCTGACGTAGACCCGCGCCATCAAGTGCGCACTCCCCTCTCGATCAGGATGCCGACACCGGAGGCGTGGCGCACCGCCCCCTTCTTGTTCAGGCGCACCCGCACCCAGGGCACGTCGAATTCGGTGAGGATGATCTCGGCGACCCGCTCGGCCAGGGTCTCCACCAGCTGGAACTGGCTCTCGCCGACGAACTGGATCAGGCGCTTGGCCACCGCCTTGTAGTCGAGGGTGTCCTCGATCGCATCCGAGGCGGCGGCCTTGCGGATGTCGGTCGCCATCTCCAGGTCGAAGCTCACGGTCTGCGTAATGCGCCGCTCCCAGTCGTAGATACCGATCACGGTATCGATTTCGAGGTCACTCAGATAGATGATATCCATGGTCTTTCCCATCGCAATGGGCTGCAACTATACCGGTTCCGCCCAGTTGGTGCCACGCTCGAAGCCGACGCGCCAACACCGTATAATCCCCTGCACAAACCTTACCTGAACGGACCGCCATGAGCGCTTTAGACATCGTATTAATCGCCACCGCCTACCTGCTGGGCTCCATCTCCAGCGCCATCATCACCTGCCGCATGATGGGCCTGCCCGACCCGCGCACCATCGGCTCGAAAAACCCGGGCGCGACCAACGTGCTGCGCACCGGCAGCAAGAAGGCGGCCGCGCTCACCCTGTTCGGCGATTTCCTCAAGGGGCTGCTGCCGGTGCTACTCGGGCTGGGGCTGGGGGCGGAACCGCCAGTGCTGGCGTTGATCGGCATGGCCGCCTTCCTCGGCCATCTCTACCCGGTGTTCTTCGGCTTCCAGGGCGGCAAGGGGGTGGCGACGGCGCTCGGGGTGATTCTCGGCCTCTCCTGGCCGGTGGCGCTCGCGGCGCTCCTGACCTGGCTGCTGATGGCCAAGGTGTTCAAGATCTCCTCCCTCTCGGCGCTGACCGCTGCCGTCCTCACCCCGCTCTACTGCTGGCTGCTCGCGCCGCAGATCGAGTACATCATCCTCTTCTCGCTGCTGAGCCTGCTGCTCATCTGGCGCCACCGCAGCAATATCCGCAACCTGATGTCCGGCGCGGAGGGGAAAATCGGGAACAAGGGCTAAAAGCGATTTACCACGAAGAGCACGAAGTACACGAAGTCAAAAAGCGGGCTCCAACAACCCGGAATCCCGGGCTGAAGTCCGGCCCCCCTGTGGGGAACCAAACTTCAACCCTAGGAACCCTTCGTGTCCTTCGTGGTTAGTTCTTTTCAGTCACCAAGGTAATTGGCGCGCACGGCACGCCCTATAACGGCTAAAAGCGATCTACCACGAAGAGCACGAAGTACACGAAGTCAAAAAGCGGGCCCAACAACCCGGAATCCCGGGCTGAAGTCCGGCCCCCCTGTGGGGAACCAAACTTCAACCCTAGGAACCCTTCGTGTCCTTCGTGTCCTTCGTGGTTAGTTCTTTTCAGTTCTTTAGATTGGGTCAAACCGCCGGCAGGGTTTCCAGCGGCCAGCGCGGGGTAGCGCTGAAGGCGAGCTCCTCGTGTTGCCCGGCCTGCAGGCGCAGGTAGCCGGCGTAGGCGATCATCGCGCCGTTGTCGGTGCAGAACTCCGGGCGCGGGTAGAAGACCTCCGCCGACAGCTCCCCGCCCATTTTCGAGAGCCGCTCGCGCAGCCCTTTGTTGGCGCTCACTCCGCCGGCAACCACCAGTCTTTTGAGCCCGGTCTGCTGCAGCGCACGCTTGCATTTGATCGCCAGGGTATCGACCACCGCCTCCTGGAAGGCGCAGGCGATGTCGGCCCGCTCCTGGTCGGTCCGGCCGCTCTGCTGCCAGGTGGTGAGGGTAAAGGTCTTGAGTCCGGAGAAGCTGAAATCGAGCCCGGGCCGGTCGGTCATCGGCCGCGGGAAACGGTAGCGCCCCGGATCGCCATGCTCGGCCAGCCGCGCCAGCACCGGCCCGCCGGGGTAGCCCAGGCCGAGCATCTTGGCGGTCTTGTCGAAGGCCTCGCCGGCGGCATCGTCCAGCGACTCGCCGAGAATGGTGTAGCGGCCGACACCGTCGACCCGCACCAGCATGGTGTGGCCGCCGGAGACCAGCAGGGCGGCGAAGGGGAAGGGCGGCGGGTTCTCCTCAAGCATCGGCGCCAGCAGGTGCCCCTCCATATGATGTACCGCCACCGCCGGCACGCCCCAGGTCCAGGCCAGGCTGCGCCCCACCGAGGCGCCCACCAGCAGGGCACCGACCAGCCCCGGCCCCGCGGTGTAGGCCACGCCGCCGATGTCGCGTTTGGCCACCCGGGCCTGCGCCAGCGCCTCGTCGATCAGCGGCAACAGCTTGCGCACATGGTCGCGCGAGGCCAGCTCCGGCACCACGCCGCCGAACTCGGCATGCATCGCCACCTGGCTGAACAGGGTGTGGCTGAGCAGCCCGCGCTCACCGTGGTAGAGGGCGACGCCGGTCTCGTCGCAGGAGGTTTCGATTCCAAGTACAAGCATGGCGGGCATTTTCACCGCAAGGGGGGAGAGGTTCAAGGTTTAATGTTCCAGGTTCAAGGACGCAAACCGGGGCCCGGTTATCCCTCCGCCACTCGAACTTTCACCCTTGAACCTTGAACTTTGAACCTTGAACCCTCCCGATCCCTTTGCATTTTCCTCCCCGAATAATTAGAATTGCCTGTTCCCTGTCCCTGCTCGGGTCAGATGAACCGAACCGAACTGTATCTAACGAGGTGATTAGGCATATGCCAGCCGTACGTGTAAAAGAGAACGAACCCTTCGACGTCGCCCTGCGCCGCTTCAAGCGCAGCTGTGAAAAGGCGGGGATCCTGTCTGAAATCCGCAGCCGCCAGGCCTACGAGAAGCCCACTTCCGTTCGCAAGCGCAAGCACGCCGCCGCCGTCAAGCGCCAGCAGAAGAAGACCTCCCGCGAGCAGAACCGCTCCAAGCGTCTTTACTGATCCGTCTCACGTACCGGACACGGGAGCAACATGGCTGACTCGCTGAAAGACCGGATCACCGCCGACATGAAGGACGCGATGCGCGCCAAGGACAAAGATACCCTTGGCACCATCCGCCTGATTCAGGCTGCGATCAAGCAGCGCGAGGTCGACGAGCGCATCGAGCTCGACGACAGCCAGGTCCTGGCGGTACTGGACAAGATGGTCAAGCAACGCCGCGACTCCATCACCCAGTACCGCGACGCCGGACGCGAGGAGCTCGCCGCCAGGGAAGAGGCTGAAATCAGCGTCATCCAGAAATACCTGCCTGCCGCCCTGAGCGAGGCCGAGATCGATGCCCTCATCGAGGAGGCCATCGGCAGCAGCGGTGCCCAGTCGATGCAGGACATGGGCAAGGTGATGAGCCAACTCAAGCCCAAGCTGCAGGGACGTGCGGACATGGGCGCAGTGAGCGCCCGCATCAAGGCCCGTCTCTCTGCCTGAACCCTTGCCGGTGACAGCGGTGCACGTTGCCTGCAACGCAGTGGACTAGGGCATGGCCGGCAGAATCCCGCAACAGTTTATCGACGACCTGGTCAGCCGGGTCGACATCGTTGAGGTCATCGATGCGCGCGTGCCGTTGAAGAAGGCCGGCCGCGAGTATCACGCCTGCTGCCCGTTCCACAGCGAAAAAACGCCCTCCTTTACCGTCAGCCCCGCCAAGCAGTTCTACCACTGCTTCGGCTGCGGTGCCCACGGCACCGCGCTCGGCTTTCTGATGGAGTACGAGCACCTGGAGTTCGTCGAGGCGGTCGAGGAGCTGGCGAAGATGCAGGGCCTGGAGGTCCCGCGTGAGGGCGGCCACGGCGGTGCGCCGCCACGCAAGGAACAGGAAGGCAACAAGCAACTCTATCCGCTGCTCGACCGGGCGGAGCAGTTTTTCCGCCAGCAGTTGCGCAGCCATCCCGAGGCGGGGCGCGCGGTCGACTACCTCAAGGGGCGCGGCCTCTCAGGGGAGATCGCGCGCGATTTCGGCATCGGTTTCGCCCCGCCCGGCTGGGACAACCTGTTCAATGCGCTGGGCCGGGAGCAGGAGAAGGCGCTGATCCTCGCCGGCATGGTGGTGGAGCAGGATAGCGGCAAGCGCTACGACCGCTTCCGTGACCGCATCATGTTCCCGATCCGCGACCGCCGCGGCCGGGTCATCGCCTTTGGCGGACGGGTACTGGGCGATGAGAAGCCGAAGTACCTCAACTCGCCCGAGACCCCGGTGTTTCACAAGGGGCGCGAGCTGTACGGCCTCTACGAGGCGCGCCAGGCGCTGCGCGAACTGCCGCGCCTGCTTGTGGTCGAAGGGTACATGGATGTGGTCGCGCTGGCCCAGTTCGGCATCCGCTATGCGGTGGCCACGCTGGGAACCGCGGTCACGCCGGAGCACCTGGAGCTGCTGTTTCGCCAGACCGACGAGGTGGTGTTCTGCTTCGACGGCGACCGCGCCGGCCGCGATGCGGCCTGGCGCGGAGTGGAAAATGCACTACCCTTGATGCGCGACGGGCGCACGCTGCGCTTTATGTTCATGCCCGAGGGCGAGGACCCGGACACCCTGATCCGTCAGGTCGGGCAGGAGGGGTTCGAGCGGCTCATCGAGCGTGCCCAGACCCTGGATGAATTCCTGGTCGAGCACTTCAAGCAGCGCGCCGACTTCAAGCGCCTCGACGGCCAGGCCCGCCTGGTGGAGTTGAGCCGCCCCCTGTTCGCCAGGCTGCCGACGGGCGTCTACCGCCACAAACTGGTGGAGCGGCTGGCGCCGCTGGCGAACATGCAGCCCGAGCTGCTGCAGGGAATGCTGAGCGGCGATGCCCGCCCCACGGCGGCGCCCGGGCAGGCCAGGGTACGCAAGCCGCGCGGCGAGCGGCAGGTACCTTCGCAGGTGCGCAATGCGATCACCCTGCTGCTGCAGCATCCGCAGCTGGCGCCGCAGATGACCGACCCGCCACGGCTGGCGGCCCTGCAGCAACCCGGCGTGGCGCTGTTGATCGAGATGCTTGAACTGCTGCACCGCCACCCCAACCTCACGACCGCCGCGTTGCTGGAGCACTGGCGGGGACGGGATGAAGAGCGCCACCTGTTTGCCCTGGCGCAGCGGGAGCTGTTGCTCGATGCGGAACAGGATGACCTGGAAAACGAATTTTTGGGGGCGATTAACGGCCTGGAGCAACAGTTGCTGAAGCAACGCTACCAGGAGCTCTCACGCAAGCCGCTGGGCGAATTAAGCGGGCAGGAGAAGGTCGAGTACCAGTCGTTGCTGCTAAAATTGAGGAACTAGGGTTTTTTCCCCACGATTCCTGGCAGAACGGCGATTCTCGACTATAGTCTAAGATGTTTAATTTTTATGACGCCCCCCGGGGCATAACCCACTGCGAGATACTGACGAATGATGCAGCATGAACAAGAGTCTCAGCTTAAGCTCCTGATCGCCCGCGGCAAAGAGCAGGGCTATCTGACCTATGCAGAGGTGAACGATCACCTGCCGAGCGATATCGTCGATCCCGAGCAGATCGAAGACATCATCAGTATGATTAATGACATGGGCATCACCGTCCATGAGGTCGCCCCCGATGCCGACACCCTGCTGATCACTGGTGAATCGGTCGCAGCCGATGAGGACGCCGCCGAGGAAGCGGCCGCTGCCCTGGCCTCCGTGGATAGCGAATTCGGCCGCACCACCGACCCGGTGCGCATGTACATGCGCGAAATGGGTGCCGTCGAGCTGCTGACCCGCGAGGGCGAGATCAAGATCGCCAAGCGCATCGAGGATGGCATGAACCAGATGCTCGAGGCGCTGGCCAGCCACCCCGAAACCATCGCCGAGCTGCTGCGCGAGTTCAAGCAGGTCGAGGCCGGCGAGATGCGCCTGGCCGAGGTAATGAGCGGCTTTGTCGATGCCGACGAGCCGGTGCCCGCCCCTGCCGCGGCTCCCGCCGCTGCCGCCGAAGAGGAGAGCGACGAGGATGACGACAGCGTCTCCGCCGCCGACGACTCCGCCGACGAGGACACCCAGCTCACCATCGAGGATGTGCGTGATCGCGTCACCGAGCTGGAGAAGCTCTACACCAAGACCGTCAACGCCATCGCCAAACACGGCAAGGAGCACAAGAGCAGCGAGAAGCTGCAGGGCGAGCTGACCGCGGCCTTCCTCGAGTTCCGCCTCGCGCCCAAGCTGGTCGATCGCATGGTCACCAACCTGCGCAACCTGGTCGATCGCATCCGCACCCACGAGCGCCAGATCATGGCGCTGTGCGTTGCCGAGGCGAAGATGCCGCGCAAGGAGTTCATCTCCAGCTTCCCGGAGAACGAGACCAACCTGAAGTGGCTTGATGGCCATATCAAGGGCAACAAGGCCTATGCAAAGGGGCTCAAGGAGCAGTCTGGCGAGGTTCTGCGCGTCCAGTCCAGGCTGGCCGCCCTGGAAAAGGACTGCGGCATGTCGATTGCCGAGATTAAGGACATCAACCGCCGCATGTCCATCGGCGAGGCCAAAGCCCGCCGCGCCAAGAAGGAGATGGTCGAAGCCAACCTGCGCCTGGTGATCTCCATTGCCAAGAAGTACACCAACCGCGGCCTGCAGTTCCTGGATCTCATCCAGGAGGGCAACATCGGCCTGATGAAGGCGGTGGACAAGTTCGAATACCGCCGCGGCTACAAGTTCTCCACCTACGCCACCTGGTGGATCCGTCAGGCCATCACCCGCTCCATCGCGGACCAGGCCCGCACCATCCGTATCCCGGTGCATATGATCGAGACCATCAACAAGCTCAACCGTATCTCCCGCCAGATGCTGCAGGAGATGGGCCGCGAGGCCACCCCGGAAGAGCTGGCCGAGCGCATGGAGATGCCGGAGGACAAGATCCGCAAGGTGCTGAAGATCGCCAAGGAGCCGATCTCCATGGAGACCCCCATCGGCGACGACGAAGACTCGCATCTGGGCGACTTCATCGAGGACGGCAACGTCCTCTCCCCAGTCGAGTCAGCCACCGCGGAGGGCCTGCGCGAGGCGACCCAGGGCGTTCTCGAGGGCCTCACCGCCCGCGAGTCCAAGGTGCTGCGCATGCGCTTCGGCATCGATATGAATACCGACCACACCCTCGAGGAGGTCGGCAAGCAGTTCGATGTCACCCGCGAGCGCATCCGCCAGATCGAAGCCAAGGCGCTGCGCAAGCTGCGCCATCCCAGCCGCTCGGAGACCCTGCGCAGCTTCCTCGATTCCGAAAGCTGACAGCATCCGCTCAGGGCAACCAGAACGGCACCTTCGGGTGCCGTTTTTTATTGCGCGCGGGTAACTGCTCACCCCACCCGCAAACCAAGACCAGACAGCGTAGGCCCGCTGTGGAGGTAGGAGGTAGGCCCGATATAGCATAGCGGTATCGGGCAGATTCTCCGGACACCGCTCCGCAAAGCGCGCAAAGAGAAAAAGCCTTTTCTTAGCGAGCTTTGCGGCTTGACGAGAGCATTGGGTCGGGTATAGGGCGTGCCGTGCATGCCATGAGAAATGCAACTGGGGGCGAGTCGTACGCGCGCGGAAAAAGGTAAACGCCCCCTGCCCTCTCTATCTCACTCATCCGCTTTTTTCTATAAGAGACGAGGCAATATTTTTTACGTATAATCGCCCTCTTCGGGCCTATAGCTCAGTTGGTTAGAGCAGGGGACTCATAATCCCTTGGTCCCAGGTTCGAGTCCTGGTGGGCCCACCACTTTAGTACATTCATCGTTTTCCCAGACTTCGTTTCACCCCAGGTTGATGGATGCCATCCATGGCATCCACCCTCCGGGCGCACTGAAGTGCGTCCCGTTTCACTCCCGGTGAAACGGTCGAGTCCTGGTGGGCCCACCACATTTGTATGTTCATCATTTTCCCGGACTTCGTTTCACCCCAGGTTGATGGATGCCATCCATGGCATCCACCCTATTACTCGCCCCCATAAAATAATGATCTCACCGCAAAGGGCCGCTCTTTGGCTTCCTGCAGGTTCTGCCGGACACCGCTCCGCTCTGTCCGGCCTACGACTCCCGCTCTCCCGACGGTCTCCCGTAGGGTGGGATGCATCCCACCATGAATTTGCCCCAATGATGGGATGCATCCCATCCTACGCCGCCCTCACGCCCTGCGGCTTGGCGAGAGTATTGGCAGGGGCATAGGGCGTGCCGCGCACGCCATGAGAAAATGCGATAGTTCTGCCGGACACCGCTCTGCTCTGTCCGGCCTACGACTCCCGATCTCCCGACGATCTCCCGTAGGGTGGGATGCATCCCACCATAATTTGCCCCAATGATGGGATGCATCCCATCCTACGCCGCCCTCACGCCCTGCGGCTTGGCGAGAGTATTGGCAGGGGCATAGGGCGTGCCGCGCACGCCATGAGAAAATGCGATAGGGGGCGAGCAGTTACCATTCATCATTTTCCCGGACTTCGTTTTACCCCAGGTTGATGGATGTCATCCCTGGCATCCACCCTCCCCCCTCTCCTACACATCCGCGGCTCTCTCTGGCCGACACGGCTCATGCCATAAAACCATTTTGTTTGTGCGTACAACCGTACTACGGTCTTTACCTGATTGTGTCCAGCCCGTCACAAGGTAGACTGGTAAACGCAAACACACAGAGGAGTCCGCAATGCCGCTATCCAAAGAGGAATTGACCGAACTACGCGCCGCCAGCATCGCCCATCAAGCCCGCAAAGCGATCGAATCCGACCAGAGAAAGAAAAAGAGCCTGCGCCGCATCGCGTTTCTTGGCCTGGCCTTCTTCACAACGACACTCTCGCTCTACGCTTTTGCTGCAGATTAGCGGGGGACCCCCGCTCTGCACAGGAAATTCCGCCCCCTCCTCCCTCTCCCAGTCCCTTGCACGGCGCCTTACGGTGCTCGCTGCAAGGGCCGCTGGCAAATTACTTGAAGTGTTATTAATCGTCGCTAAAGCAGGTTTAATTGCCTTTTAAGCTTTAGGGTGCAATATACTCTCCTGATCCAGCAACGATTCCGCATTCGCTTCTATCCATAGAGCCGCCAATGAAACGTTTCATTCTCCCCCTGGCTATCCCTGTTCTGCTCTGTTCCTGCGGTGAATCGACCACCGGTAACGGTCTCAAGAGCGAAAAACGCCCACCCCTGGTTGAGATCGCCGCGGTCGAATACCAGCAGGAGGGACAGACCATCACCCGCACCGGCACCCTGCGTGCCGATCGACAGGTCAAGCTCATAACAGAGGAAGAGGGACGCATCGCCGCGCTGCCGGTCCATCCGGGAGACCGGGTCGCAAAAGGGGACCTGCTGCTGCAGCTCAACGATTCCCAGCTCGCAGCGGAACTCAAAAAGGCACGTGCCCAGCGCGAACAGGCAGCCCTTGATGTGCGCCGTCTAGGGCGCTTGCAGAGCAGCCGGGTAGTTTCCGAGGACGAACTGGCGCGCGCCCGAACCGCCCTCGACGTGGCACAGGCCGAAGAGGACCTGCTGAGTACCCGCCTTGCCAATACCCGCATCAGCGCCCCCTTTGACGGGGTGATCAGCGCTCGCCTGGCCGAGCCGGGCGATGCGGTGGCCCGCTTCACCCATGTGCTGACCCTCACCGACGACAAGACCCTGCTGGCGCAACTGCCCGTCTCCGAGCTGGTGCTGCCCTCGCTGGCGCTCAACGATCCGGTCACCCTGAGCCTCGATGCACTGGGTGATGTCCGCCTGATGGGCCGAATTTTGCGCATCTATCCCACGGTCGATCCGGTCACCCGCCAGGGCATCATCGAGGTAGTGCTCAACGAGCCGCCGCCGGAGGCGCGCCCCGGCCAGCTCAGCCGGGTGGAGCTGCGGCTGCGTCCCCAGCCCCGCCTGACCGTACCCTTCCCCGCACTGCGCCGTGACACCCAGGGCGAGTATGTATTCCGCTACAACGCCGATGACAGCACCGTGCTCTATACGCCGGTAACCAGCGGGCTGCACCTCGGTGAGCGCATCGAACTCGTCACCGGCGTACGCGAGGGGCAGCAGGTGGTCACCAACGGGTTTCTCGGCCTGAGCGACGGCATGCAGGTCACGCTTGCCGCCACCGCGAAGCCTGAGCCGCAAGCAGAACAGCAATGAGCGCCCGCTACTCCCCCATCCATGGCGGCGGCCTTGCCGCCTGGTCTATCCGCCACCCGGTCGGCGTCAGTATGATCGCCGCTGCTGTGCTCGTACTCGGGCTGTTCGCCCTGGGGCGTCTCTCGGTCGACCTGCTGCCGCACCTGATCTACCCGGAGGTCCGGGTGCGCATCATCGACCCGGGGGTCCCGGCCAGCGTGATGGAGGACCGCGTTACCCGTCAGCTGGAGGAACAGCTGGCGATCACCGAGGGGGCCGTATCGATCCAGTCACGCAGCAACGAGGGTGCCAGCAGCGTCGACCTGACCTTCGAGTACGGCGCAGATATCGATCTTGCCCTGCGCGATGCCAGTACCCGCCTCGACCGGGCCAAGCGCTTCCTGCCCGACACCATCGAACCGCCGACCATCTACAAGCGCGACCCCTCGCAGATCCCGGTGGCAGAGTTCGTGGTCAGCTCCGCCAGCCTGGACACGGTGAAGCTGCGCGACTGGGTCGACTACGACTTCTCCAAGCAGTTTCTCAACCTTCCAGGGGTGGCCGCGGTGGAGGTGGGCGGCGGTACCGTGCGCGAGATCCTGATCGAACCGAACCAGCAACGCCTCGCCGCGATCGGGGTCAGCATCGACCAGCTCATCGACACCTTGAAACGCAACAACGTGGAGTTGCCCGCAGGACGGCTGACCATGGCGCAGCAGGAGTTGAGCAGCCGTACTGCCGCTCGCTTCCGCACCGTGGAAGAGCTGCGCCAGTTGCCGATCGTGCTGCCGGACGGCAGCACACTGCCGCTGCAGCAGATGGCGCGTATCCATGACGGACACAGCGACGAGCGGATCAAGGTGCGGCTCAACGGCATATCCGGCATCAAGGTTTCGATCCAGAAACAGCCCAGCGCCAACACCGTGGCGGTGGTCGATGCGGTCAACCAGCGCATGCAGCAACTCAAGGAGCAGCGGCTCATTCCCGGCGACATGCGTATCGAGCAGGTCTCGGATCAGGCCGTATTCGTGCGCAATGCGCTGAACAATGCCGGCCTGGCGGCCCTCAGCGGCACCCTGCTGGCAATGATCGTGGTCTACCTCTTCCTCGGCGACCTGCGCCGGACCCTGATCATCGGCAGCGCCATTCCACTGGCGGTGATGGTGACTTTCTCGCTGATGGGCGCCGGGGGGCTCACCTTCAATATCATGACCCTCGGCGGCCTGGCCCTGGGTGTGGGCATGCTGGTGGACAACACCATCGTCATGCTGGAGAACATCCAGCGCCATCAGCAGGCCGGCGAAGAGGGGCTGGAAGCCGGCACCGCCGCCGCCAGCGAGATCAACAGCGCCATCGTCGCCGCCACCAGCACCAACCTGGCAGCGGTACTGCCGTTTCTCTTTATCGGCGGACTTGTCGGGCTGCTGTTTCGCGAACTCATCTTCACCATCTCGGCCGCCATCGTCGCCTCGATGGCGGTCGCCCTGACCCTGGTGCCGGCGCTGGCGGTACGGGTCAAGGGCCAATCGGGCAACCGCCTCAGCCGCGGCATCAATGACACCGTGCGTTGGCTGCAGGAGGGTTACAGCCGGTTGCTGGGGGGGCTGCTCCAGCGACGGGGGCTGCAACTCGCGATCGTCACGCTCTTCATCGCAGGCCTGGCGTTCAGCGTTTATGTTTTCGGCAATGCCAGGCAGGCCTTCCTGCCGCAGTTCGACACCGGCGAGATCTACATCAACATCAGCGCAGATCCGGGCATCGCACTGGAGCAGATGGACCGCGAGATGCGCCGAATCGAGCAGCTGCTGCAGGCCCAGCCCGAGGTGAAATCGGTGTTTACCCTGGTGGGGGGCTTTATCTTCGGCCGCACCGAACGGGAGAGCAGCAACCGCACCACGATAACCGTGCAACTGGTGCCCCGCAATGAACGTGCGGAGAGCAGCGAGCAGTGGATCCGCCGCATGCAGCAGCGCATTGCCGCACTGGAGCTGACCGGCTTCAGGATCAACATGGGCAGCAGGGGCATTCGCGGGATCCGCCTCAGCACCGGCGATGATGACATCAGCCTGCGCCTGCAGGGACCGGAGATGGAGGTGCTGCACCAGTTGGGCGAACGGCTGGTCAAACACCTGCAGGGCACAGCGGGGCTGCGCAACCTGCAGCACTCGGCCGAGGAGATCCGCCAGGAACTTAGCGTGCGCCTGAACCGCGAGCGCCTGGCGCAACTCGGTCTGGATGCGCAAACCGTGGGCCATATCCTGCGGCTGGCTCTCGAGGGAGAGGTGGTGAGCGACTTTCTCGACAACGACCGAGCCTACGATATCCGCCTGCGCCTGCCGCGCAGCGAGGCCAACACCCCGCAGGCACTGCAACAGCTGGTGCTGCGCAATGCGGTCAACAACCAGTCGCTGCGTCTTAGCGAAATCGCCGAGCTGGAGCTGATTGCGGCACCGGCGGAGATCCGGCGCGACCGGCAACTGCGCATCGTCGAGGTCAGCGCCTCACTCGCCGACGGCGCCACCTACGGCGAGGTGCAGGCCAACCTGGCCGAGCGGCTGGCCGACTTCAATCTGCCCGGCGGCTACACCCTCTACGACGGCGGCGAGTTCGAATCGCTGCAGAAGGGACGGCAGCTGAGCCAGCTGCTGCTCGGGCTGGCGCTGTTCCTGGTCTTCGTGGTGATGGCGGTGCAGTACGAGTCGCTGCGCAACCCGTTTGTCATCCTGCTTGGTGTGCCGTTTGCGCTGATCGGTGTCGGTATCGGTTTGCTGGTGAGCGGCCTGCCGCTATCGATGCCGGTCTGGCTGGGTCTGATCATGCTCGCCGGGATCGTAGTCAACAACTCCATCATCCTGGTCGAGTATATGGACATCGCACGCAAGAGCGGGATGAAAACCGATGAGGCGATCGTCGAAGCGGCACGCCTGCGCCTGCGCCCGATCCTGATGACCACCCTGACCACCGTGATGGGCATGGCGCCGCTGGCCCTCGGCTGGGGCGAGGGGGCGGAGATGCTGCAGCCGCTGGCGGTCAGCCTGATCTCCGGGCTGAGCATGTCGCTGCTGGTGACGCTGCTGCTGATCCCGCTGCTCTACCGCGTAACCCACCGCGCGGCCTGAGATTTTATGTGATGGGATTAATCCCATCCTACACATCGCACCCGCCGCCACCGTGGCCGTGATTGTGGGATGGATGCATCCCATCAACCTTTCTGCCGGTGAACGAAGCTGCCTTACATGATGGGATTAATCCCATCCTACACATCGTACCCACCCACTGTGGCCCGGGATTGCAGGATGGGATGCATCCCATCAACCTTCCTGCCGGGTGAACGCAGCGCTGCCTGAAACGTACATGATGGGATTAATCCCATCCTACACATCGCACCACCCACTGTGGCCCGGGATCTGTAGGATGGGATGCATCCCATCAACCTTCCTGCCGGGTGAACGCAGCGCTGCCTGATGCGTATATGATGGGATTAATCCCATCCTACACATCGCACCCACCCACTGTGGCTTGGGATCTGTAGGATGGGATGCATCCCATCAACCTTCCTGCCGGGTGAACGCAGCGCTGCCTGATGCGTATATGATGGGATTAATCCCATCCTACACATCGCACCCACCCACTGTGGC